>JAAGKN010000053.1_pt1 | contig 99434 bp, 75 predicted proteins | sample 6206371 | NCBI WGS metagenome assembly JAAGKN01 (sample SAMN11533720, study PRJNA540317) | gut metagenome | isolation source: fecal pellets from male and female animal of same cohort | host: Peromyscus leucopus | place: USA:CA | collected 2017
TTCCCCCTCCTTGACCACCCCCTCTGGCGCCTTTCGGCGCGGCTCCCCCAAGGCGAGAGGTTATTCACGCTACATGGTCTATTATCAAAATCTTTTTTCCATACCTTAGAGAACTCGCGGCGTGTGCGCCGCAAGGGAGCCGCAGGCGTCACACGTTAGCAAATATGCCGGTGGCATATTTGTAGTGGGATATGGAGTTGCGGCAGCAACGACCTATCAGGAATCCCGAAGGGATTCTTCTGCTAAAAGCTTAGCGCCGTACGGCGCACGGGGGCTTGGGTCACGCCGTAAAAAACAGTCCTGTGGACTGTTTTTAGGTGGGATGTTGTGAGCCGTGAGAACGGCGAGCGATAAAATTCCTTTAACGTCCCCAAGCGCACTCTTTTGCTTCGTTTTCTGTGCGAGCAGAAAATGAAGAAAGTAAAATTAAAATAAAATAATAAAAGTTTTGTTTCTTTGCAAAAAAACAGCGGAAAGAAAATTTTCTAAAAATGTTCTTTTTTTTAAAACATTTTTTTGAACAATCGAAAAAATGTAAAAAAAACCTTTTCATTTTTCCTTGTTTATGATATAATGGTACAAGTGTGGTAAATGAGGAAAATTGATTATAAACAATATTTTTTCAATATAAAGCATAAATCATATTTTACGATAAGGAGTAAAGGTATGGAAATTATTTGTAATCGGGAAATGCTGACCGACGCTATTAACATTGTTTCAAAAGCTGTGTCCACCCGTTCGGCTCTCAATGTTTTGGAAGGAATTTGTATTCGGGCGGAAGATGATAAGAAAGTAGTCTTAACAGGAAATGATTTGGATGTCGCAATTGAAGCCGTGATTGACGCGGAAGTCAAAGAAGCAGGCGCGATTGTGCTGAATGCAAAAATGCTGCTCAGTATTATGCGTACGTTAACCGAAGAAAAGGTTTATATCACAGTCAATGAAAAAAATATGACTTTGATAAAGAACGGAAACGCGAAGTTTGAAATTAATGGTATCAAAGCGGAAGAATTTCCCGAATTTCCTGTCGTAGACCCCGAATATTCCATTGAGGTGGAACGTGAGAAATTTAAGGAAATGGTAGAAAAAACTATTTTTTCCGTTTCTTTTTCAGATAATAAGCCGGTGCTGACCGGATGTTATTTAGAGGGAACAGAGGATGGTCTCAGAATGGTTGCGGTAGACGGCTATCGTGTGGCAATCAGAAACGTAAAGACAGAAACAAAGTTTGAGCGTAATGGTGTGATTATTCCGTCCAAATCTCTGAATGAAATGACAAAAATTTTAAAAGACAGTGACGAGCCGTTGGTAATTAACTGCACTTCTAAAAACGCGATGTTTCTTTTTGATAATTATCGTATGTCTACCCGTTTGATTGAGGGGGAATATATCAACTATAAGAGCATCATTCCTCAGAATTTTGAACTGATTGTAGAATGTCCGACTGCTGCACTGATGGATTCAGTTTCCAGAGCGTCTTTGATTATCACCAATGACATGAATAAAAGTCCGGTGAAATTCAATATTGAAGATGAAAATATTAAAGTTTCCTGTGAAACAATGGCAGGTTCGGTTGACGATAACATTCCCGTGTCCATGCCGGAGAAATCTTTGGAAATTGGATTTAACCATGTTTATTTGCTGGACGCTTTGCGTGCCTGTGACAGTGAAAATGTTATGCTGAAATTTAATACCAATACCACTCCTATGATTATTACGGGAACGGAAAATGACGAAACGTTTTTGTATTTGATATTACCCATGCGGATGAAGGCTGAATAAAACAATGCGGGCGCAAAAACTTGAATTGAAAAATTTCAGAAATTATGAGCAGCAGTCAATCGTATTTGACAGAGAGCGTATTATCATTCACGGGCAAAACGCGCAGGGAAAAAGTAACCTGTTAGAAGGAATCTGTATGTTTTCGCTCGGTCGTTCCGAAAGGACGTATCGTGACAGTGAATTGATAAGGTTCGGACAAGACAGAGCGTCCGTTGGTTTGGAATTTACAGCGAATGAAAGAGAAAACAGGGCTGAAATTGATATTTTAAACGGAAAGAGAAAATCAATCACTTATAATGATATTCCCATGAAAAAGAGCAGTGAATTGATGGGAAAATTCCGCGTCGTCTATTTTGACCCTGATTATTTGGAAATTGTTAAGGGCGGACCGAAAATAAGGAGAAACAATTTAGATGTATTTATCAGTCAGCTGCGCCCGAATTATTTTTCCTGTCTGTCGGGATTAAAAAAAATAATCGAAAGCAAAAACGCATTGCTGAAAGGGCAAGCGCCAAATATGACAATGCTTGAAATTTTAAATCAAAAACTTGTGGAAAACGCGTCTTACGTTATCAAATATCGGACAGAATATGTGGAAAAACTGCAAAATGTTTCACGTGAAATACAGCTCGACATCTCCGGCGGAAAGGAAGAATTAAAAATTGTTTATTCTTCCTGTGTAGGAGACAGCAGTGAATTGGATATAGACACAATAAAAGAAAAATTGAAAGAACGGTTGGAATCCGGTTTAAAAAGAGAAATGGAAAATCGGGAGGCAAGCATCGGCCCGCACCGCGAGGATATTTCTTATATGATAAGCGGGCGCGATGTGAGAGTTTTCGGTTCGCAGGGGCAGAAGAAAACGACTGCTTTGGTGCAAAAAATTTCCGAAGCGGAGCTAATCAATCAGGAAACGGGTGAATATCCCGTGCTGCTGCTGGATGATATTATGAGTGAGCTTGACAATAACAGGCAGGATTATATTTTAAATCAACTGGATAAGATGCAGATTTTTATTACCTGCACTGACCCGTCAAGATTTGAAAAACTCGAAAATGTATTATTCCTGAGAGTAGAAAACGGAACAATAACAGTCGAAAGTGATTAAAGGATAGAGGATAGAAAATGTACTTACATTTGGGCAGCGATACCGTGGTGAATACCAAAAATATTATTTCTATCTTGGATTTGGAGAGTACCTCGGTATCAAAATATTCTAAAGAGTTTTTTAAGATAGTGGAAGAAGAAGGATTTGTAAAAAATGTTTCGGTAGAAATTCCGAAAACGATAGTTGTGTGTGAAATAGACGGACAGTCTGTTGTATATATCACAAATATTTCGTCCAAGGCGCTTGCCGGACGGGTAAAAACGATAAAAGGTTATTCAGAGACAGAGAAAAAGTAAGGACTGCGTAACGAAAGTTTGAGCAGAAGAGAAAGGTGGTTTTCAGAAATGGAACAGACAGAGCATATGACAAGTGTGCCGCAGGAGACGCAATATGATGAAAATCAAATACAGGTGCTTGAGGGACTGGAGGCTGTCAGAAAGCGTCCGGGAATGTATATCGGTTCTACGACAGAACGGGGACTGCATCATCTCGTTTACGAAATTGTAGACAATTCTATTGATGAAGCGCTTGCCGGATTTTGTGAGAATATTACTGTTACGATTGAAGAGGATAATTCTATCACGGTTACGGACGATGGACGTGGTATTCCTGTCGGTGTTCAGGCGCAGACAGGTTTGCCGGCGGCAGAGGTTGTATTTACCATTCTGCACGCGGGCGGTAAGTTCGGCGGCGGCGGATATAAGGTTTCCGGCGGTTTGCACGGCGTTGGTGCGTCGGTTGTAAACGCTCTTTCGGAATATTTGGAAGTGGAAATCCGTCACGAGGGTTCCTTGTATTATCAGAAATATGAGCGCGGCAATAAGATTTGCGAATTGGAAAATCGCGGACCGGCGGAGGGAACAGGTACAAAGGTTCACTTTAAACCGGACGGCGAGATTTTTGAAACCTTGGTATATAATTATGATACCTTGCATGTACGCTTGAGGGAACAAGCGTTTTTGAATGCGGGTGTGCGCATCATTTTAAAGGATATGCGACCCGATGAAGATGGCAAATTAAAAGAAGATACCATGAAATATGACGGTGGTATCCGTGAATTTGTCAGCTATATCAATACCAGTAAAGAGCCGATTCACCCTGATGTCATTTATATCAATACCGTCAGAGAAACGAGCGAGGCAGAGGTTGCACTGCAATATAATAACGGTTACAGTGAGAATATTGTAAGTTTCGCGAATAATATCAGCACCACAGAAGGCGGTACGCATGAGACCGGTTTCAAAGCGGCTTTGACGAAAGTAATTAACGATTACGCCCGCGCAAAAGGATTGCTCAAGGATAACGATAAAAATTTGAGCGGTGAGGATGTGCGCGAGGGGCTGACCTGCGTTATCAGCGTTAAGGTGACTGAGGCGCAGTTTGAGGGTCAGACCAAAACAAAACTCGGCAACAGTGAAATTCGCACCATTGTGGAAAAAATGGTGAATGAGAAGTTTGCGGAATTCATGGACGAAAATCCTGCCGTTGCAAAAATTATTGTAGAAAAGGCAATGACAGCGTCCCGCGCGAGAGAAGCGGCAAAACGCGCAAGAGATAATACACGTCGTAAAGGTGCGCTGGAGGGTTCCACCCTGCCCGGAAAATTGGCGGACTGCTCGGATAAGGATAATACTTATACGGAAATTTATATCGTCGAGGGAGATTCTGCGGGAGGCAGTGCAAAGCAGGGGCGTGACAGAAGATTTCAGGCGATTCTGCCTTTGTGGGGAAAAATGCTCAATGTAGAAAAGGCGAGAATTGATAAAGTTTACGGCAATGAAAAGTTAGCACCTGTTATTTCTGCGTTGGGTGCGGGTATTGGTGAAGATTTTGATACTTCCAAACTGCGCTACGGCAAAGTCGTTATCATGGCGGATGCCGATGTTGACGGCGCTCATATCAGAACACTGCTGCTGACTTTCTTTTTCCGTCATATGCGTCCTTTGATTGAGGAAGGGCACGTGTATATCGCGCAGCCACCGCTGTTCAAGGTGACAAAAGGAAAGTTTATGGAATATGTTTATGACGAAATTAAACTGAAAGAAGTATTGAAAAAAATTGAGGATATGCCCGGCAAGGAACCGAGAATTCAACGGTATAAGGGTCTTGGTGAAATGAATCCCGAACAGCTTTGGGAGACGACGATGGATCCCGAAAACAGAATTATGCTGCGCGTTACCTTAGACGACGCGATTAAAGCGGACGAAACGTTCTCCATTTTGATGGGGGATAAGGTAGAACCGCGCCGCCAGTTTATTGAGGATTATTCCAGTACCGTTGTAAATTTGGATATTTAATAGGAGGATTCCTATGTATTTTCAAAATGATAAGACGAGAAAAGTAATACAGTATATCAAAGAAAAATATCAGCAGGAACCGGAATTTCTATGGTTAAAATTTCCGAACAATGCGGTTTTTCGGCATGAGGATAATCAGAAATGGTATGCCGTTCTAATCAATCTTCCGAAAAGAAAATTGGGGATTGCGGAAGATGGAGAAGTTGATATTTTAGTGTTGAAATGTGACCCAATCATAATCGGGTCATTGATAGACCATGACAAATATTTTCCCGCTTATCATATGAACAAGGAACACTGGATTACCGTTATCATTGATAAAATAAATGAAAAAGAAATTTGCGGCATGATTGATTTGAGTTATGAAATTACCGAAACAGGACAGACACGGAGGAAATAATGAGCAAAGCGGATCAAATCTTTATTCAAATGTGTGAGGATATTATCGCGAACGGTGTGAGTGACGAAAAGGAAGAGGTACGTCCAAAATGGGAGGACGGTACGCCTGCTCACACGATACGGAAGTTTGGCGTTGTGAACCGTTATAATTTGCAGGAAGAATTTCCGATTTTGACATTGCGCCCGACCTATTTGAAAAGCGCGATTGATGAAGTTTTGTGGATTTGGCAGAAAAAATCGAATAATATCCATGATTTGAAAAGTCATATCTGGGACGAATGGGCGGACGAGAACGGTTCTATCGGCAAAGCGTACGGGTATCAGATGCGAATCAAACATCAATATCCCGAGGGAGAATTTGACCAGGTAGACCGTGTGTTATATGATTTGAAACATAATCCTTCCAGTCGCCGCATTATGACGAATATTTACAATCATCAGGATTTGCATGAAATGAATCTCTATCCCTGCGCGTATAGTATGACCTTTCATGTGATGGACGGGCGGTTGGACGCGATTTTAAATCAGCGGTCACAGGATATTTTAGCGGCAAATAATTGGAATGTTTGCCAGTATGCCGCGCTCATGCATATGTTTGCGCAGGTCAGCGGCTTGCAGGCAGGAGAGCTTGTGCACGTCATTGCGGACGCACATATTTACGACCGTCATGTTCCGATTATCAAAGAGATGATAAGCCGAAAGTCTTATGACGCACCGACCCTGAAAATTAATCCTGATGTCAAGGATTTTTATGATTTCACGCCGGATGATTTTGTATTGGAAAATTATCAAAAGGGTGAGCAGATTAAAGATATCCCAATAGCTATATAGATGAGTCGTCTGAATAAAATCACCCATCTCACTGCTTTTCGCTCGGGGCAGTACCTTTGTACAGCACCGCTCACTGCAAAGCAGCAATCTGAGAGATTTTCTTTCAGACTTATTTTGAGCCTTGATTACAAGAAAGGAATAGTGATATGAATATCATTGTTGCGGTGGACGAAAATTGGGGAATCGGGAAAAGCGGGGGCTTGCTTGACCATATTCCTGAGGATATGAAATTTTTTCGTGAAAAAACAAAAGGAAAAACGGTTATCATGGGGCGAAAAACGCTCCTTTCTTTTCCGAACGGAAAACCTTTGCCAAACCGCACAAATATTGTGATTACGACCGATAAAGAGTTTAAAAGGGAAGGCGTTATAGTATGCCATGATTTGCCTTCCGCGATTCAGACAGCGAAAGAGTACGCGGACGAAAAGGATATTTTCTTTATCGGCGGTGCGCGGGTTTACAATGAGGCGGAAGAATATTGCGACACCGCATACATTACAAAAATAGAAAAAAATTATGACGCGGATGTGTCAATTAAAAATTTTGACTTATTGCCGCAATGGAAAGTAGCGGAGGAAAATGAAATTACCACTGCCGCGGGACTGAAGCTGAGGTTTTGTACTTACAGGAAGTGAAAAAGAACAACCTTTCAAGGTTTTTCTTTTTAAACTTTTTCTTTTAATAGTTACTTTCTACACGTGTAGAAAGTAACCAAAGACACGCCAAAGGGTATCCCTTTGGAAACCCGCACAACGGGCAAAGAGGGAGCGGCACAGCCGCTCAAAATCCCGCCGTGCAAAAGACTGACCCATTTAGGACAATAAAAAACTTATCAAAAGTCATTCAAAATATGTAACGCCTTACAGCCGTCAAACGGATGGAGGGCAGAAACTACGCTTCGCCCTGCGAGGCGCTCACTTGATGATGGCACTCGTAATGAATTATCAAGCTTTTCGGCGGGGGTTCAATGCTTTACCCGCCGCGGGGTCTTGGGGTGTCCCCAAGTGCCCCTTTTTTGGTTCGTTTTTTCGGGCAAACGAAAAAATGAACGAATGATATAAATATTGTAGGAGAAAAGTATGAACAAAATAAAACAAAAGATAATCGAACTGTTCCCGGGTTTTTTGGCGTGCGCGATTTTTTCAATTCTTGCGCAGATTGCAAATAACTTTTTATCCGGGATGGGCATTACCATAGGCGCGGCGTTGTTTGCGATAGGATTCGGAATTATTGCGGGCAATACCTTTTTGGACCGTCCCGTCATGGACAAGGGTACAAAATTTTCCGAAAGCCGTTTGCTGGAATATTCGATTGTATTATTGGGCGCGACGCTCAATATGAATGATGTTATTTCCGTAGGCGTGGGCGGACTGATTTTTATTATCATTCAAATGACTGTGACGGTCATCGGCGCGTATTGGATTGGTAAGCTGTTAAAATTCGGGCGGAAATTTTCCCTTTTGATGTGCGCGGGCAACGCGGTTTGCGGTTCCTCCGCAATCGGAACGGTGACTCCTGTGGTAGGAGCAAATTCGGAAGAAAAAGGATTGTCTATCACAATCGTTAATGTAACGGGAACCTTTTTGATGATTTTGCTCCCTTTGCTTGCAGGTTTGCTTTATCATCATGAAACGTTGCAGACCTCTGCTTTAATCGGCGGTGTTTTGCAATCTATCGGGCAGGTGGTCGCTTCCGCAAAATTCGTGAATGATGAAGTTGTGGAGATGGCGGCGGTCTTTAAAATTATCCGTATTATTATGTTAGTGGGGATAGCGTTCGTGTTCAGTTTGATGAATACAGAAGACGGACAGAAGTTATTTTCCAAAAAGAAAGCGGCAGAGACGAATCATGAAAAGAAAAAAGTCAAAGTAGGTATTCCGTGGTTCATTATCGGATTTTTTATTCTGAGCATTATCAACAGTTTTCACGTTGTGCCAATACAAACGGAGGGGGCTATACAATATGTCAGTATTATTCCCACGCAAGTGAGCGCAGTGGCAAAGCTCATCAGTAACCAGTTTGAAATTATTGCCCTTGCCGCTATCGGAATGCGTGTCAAGTTTAAAACATTGATTAGCGAAGGTCCGAAAGCCATGCTGTATGGTGGAATGGTTGGCGTTTTGCAGACAATTTGTGCGGTGGGATTGATATGGTTTTTCATCAGATAACGGGGGATTGACATATGTCTAAAATATTGGTTTTGGCGGAAAAGCCGTCTGTCGGAAAAGAATTGGCGCGGGTATTGGGTTGTAAAAAATCCGGTAACGGCTGTATCATGGGTGATAAATATATTGTGACCTGGGCGCTGGGTCATTTGGTGACCTTGTGCGACCCCGAACATTACGGCGAACAGTATAAAAATTGGAGTATGGACACTCTCCCCATGCTGCCGGAAAAGATGGATTTGGAAGTCATTCCGCAAACGTCCAAGCAGTACAGTACGGTAAAAAAATTACTGCGCAGCGCGGAAGTATCTTCTATCATTATCGCGACCGACGCAGGGCGCGAGGGTGAATTGGTCGCGCGGTGGATTATCGAAAAAGCGGGCGTGCATAAACCGATTAAGCGGTTGTGGATTTCTTCCCAGACAGATAAGGCAATCAAAGAGGGATTTTCCCGTTTAAAGGACGGCAGGGATTATGATAATCTTTACCGTTCCGCGCAGGCGCGCGCCGAGGCGGATTGGCTGGTGGGATTGAACGTGACGCGGGCGCTGACCTGCAAATTTAACGCGCAGTTGTCGGCGGGCAGAGTACAGACCCCGACGCTTGCCATGATTGCCGCGAGGGAAAAGGAAATCCGCGGTTTTGTGCCAAAGGATTATTATACATTGAATGTGGATTTGGGCAAGCTGTTTGCCACTTATAAAGACAATAAAAATCAAAGTTCTTTTTTTGATAAAGAAAAGGTGGAAAAGGTCGCGAATGAAGTAAGGGGAAAACAGTTCACGCTGACTTCCTTGCAGGGAACGGAGAAAAAGACGCCGCCCCCTGCGCTCTATGATTTGACGGAATTACAGCGGGACGCGAACAAGCTATACGGATTTTCGCCCAAGCAAACGTTGAATATTATGCAAAGGTTGTATGAACAGCACAAGGCTTTGACTTATCCGCGGACGGATTCGAGATATTTGACTGAGGATATTGTGCCGACGCTTGCTGACCGTTTGCGCGCGGTTTCTATCGGGGAATATAGCGCGCTTGTCAGCGAAATATTCCGTACCAAACGAAATATTTCCAAGGCGTGTGTCAATAACGCGAAGGTCAGCGACCACCACGCGATTATTCCGACAGAGCAAAAAGTCAGTTTAATGGATTTGAACGCGGAGGAAAAGAAAATTTATCATTTAGTGGTGAAACGGTTTTTGACTTGTTTCTTTCCCTCTTATGAATACCGCCGTATCCGCGCGGAATTTTCCGCCGAGGGGGAGAGTTTTTATGCCGCCGGACGGGAAATCATCAGCAAAGGCTGGAAAAAGGTCTATGAAATAGAGGACGAGGACTTGGACGAGAATGAACAGACCCTGCCCTCCCTGAAAAAAGGGGAGAACTATACCTGCCAAAACACACTAATAAAGGCGCACAAGACTAAGCCTCCCGCGCGGTATACCGAGGCGACTTTGCTTTCCGCTATGGAAAATCCGTCTAAATTTATTCAGGACAAAAATATGAAAGAATATATCGGCGGCGGATTGGGTACTCCCGCGACGCGAGCGGATATTATAGAAAAGCTGTTTTCCTCTTTTTATATGGAAAAACAAGGCAGCAGCATTGTGCCGACTTCAAAGGGATTGCAGCTGATAGAACTGGTTCCGTCCGATTTAAAAGAACCGCTCCTGACGGCGGAGTGGGAACAAAAGTTAGACGCAATCAGCAAGGGGAAGCAGAAAAAAGAACTTTTTATTCAGGATATTAAAGCTTACGCGGACAAATTGGTAAAAACCGTTGCGGCAAGCAACGCGCAGTACCGCCACGACAACATGACCCGAAAGGCGTGCCCCGAATGCGGCAAGATGATGCTGGAGGTCAACGGCAAGAAAGGCAAAATGCTGGTCTGTCAGGACAGGGAGTGTGGTTATCGGCAAAATATCAGCCGCAAAACCAACGCCCGCTGTCCGAATTGTCATAAGACGATGGATATGTATGGCGAGGGCGAAAAGAAATTGTACGTCTGTGCCTGCGGTTTTCGCGAAAAGGCGGACAGCTTTCATAAAAAACGCAAGGAACAGGCGGGGGCGTCCAAACAGGACGTGCGCAAATATTTGCAAAACCAAAATAAGCAGGACGACCATAACGATTTGTTTGCCGCCGCGTTGGAAAAGGCAATGAAAAACAAAAAGTAGAGAATACAAAAGAAAGACGGTGTTCCTTATGAAAATTTTGATGGCGACGATGCAGTTGGATATCGGAGGAGCGGAAACGCATATTGTAGAGCTTTCCAAAGCGCTCAGCCGAATGGGTGTGGAAATACTTGTTGCGTCCAACGGCGGCGCGTATGAAGAAGAATTAAAACAGGCGGGAATTCGCCATTTTAAAATTCCCATGCATAATAAAAGTATTTTTGGAATGAAAAAGGCATATTATGCGCTGAAACAATTGATTACAGAGGAACAGGTGGACGTGGTTCACGCGCACGCGCGGATTCCGGCATTTTTGTGTGGACTTCTGCGCAAAAAAATACCGTTTCGCTTTGTCACAACGGCGCATTGGGTGTTCAACGCCCGCTTTCCGTTTAATATTTTGACCAACTGGGGTGACCGTACGCTGGCAGTCAGCGACGATATCAAGGATTATTTGGTCAAACAGTACGGAATTCATCCTGAGGATATCCGCGTCACCATCAATGGTATTGATACCGAAAAATTTTCCGCGCAGACAGATTATTCGGCTGTGGCAGAAGAATTTCATCTGCAAGAGGACAAGACGCGTATCGTCTATGTCAGCCGAATGGATATTGACCGCAGTTTCGCCGCGCACAAGCTGATTGAAGTTGCGGAAGATTTGAACAAACAGATTTCCAATCTGGAAATCGTGATTGTGGGCGGTGGCAACGATTTTGATGCGGTTCAAGCTGAGGCGCAGGCGGTCAACCGTTCCGTCGGACGGGAAATGATTATTCTCACAAACAGCCGTACGGATATTAACCGTTTTATTGCGAGCGGAGATATTTTTATCGGCGTCAGCCGTGCTGCATTAGAGGCAATGGCGTGTGAAAAGCCTTGTATTATTGCGGGAAACGAGGGATATATCGGGATTTTTGACGAGGATAAACTGCAAATTTCCATTGATACTAACTTTTGCTGCCGCGGCTGTGCACAGACAACGGCGGAAAGTTTAAAAAGGGATGTTTTATACCTGTTAAAGGAGATTGACGATGCAGAACGGGCGCGGCTGGGACAGTACGCGCGGCAAACTATCAAGGAGCATTACTCCGTAGAGACGATGGCAGGAGACGCGCTGAAGATGTACCTTTCCATCATTAAACATAAAAAGATTAACGAGACGGAACTGACCGAGATGCAGGATATTGAAAAATATTTGGCAGTTCCTTACGGCGAAAAGAAAAAGATAATTGACGTGATGATTTCCGGCTATTACGGATTTAAAAACAGCGGAGATGAATCTATTCTGCGCGCAATGGTGGACAGTCTGCGCAGAGAACGTCCGGATATGCGGATTATGGTGCTGTCCGCCAATCCGAAAGAGACGCGGCGTATGTACGGAACTGAGGCGATTAACCGTTTTCACTTTTCAAAAATTCTGCGTCTGCTGCGCCGCACCAAACTGCTCATCAGCGGGGGCGGAAGTTTGATACAGGACGTCACCAGCAACCAGTCGTTGATTTACTATTTGAGTATTATCAAAGCGGCAAAAAAGAGAAACGCGAAGGTCATGCTTTACGCAAACGGAATCGGACCGGTCAAGAACCTGAAAAATTATAAAATGGTGTCTACAGCACTGAATCAGGTGGATTTAATTACCTTGCGGGAGCAATCCTCTTTGGAGGAACTGCGCCGTTTAGGCGTTACACAGCCGCCGGCAGTGGTGACGGCGGACCCTGCATTTATCATTCCCTGCGCGTCGGAGGAATATGTGAAAGAAGTGATGCGGCAGGTTGGATTGCCGGAGGGGAAAAAGTATTTTTGTATTGCGGTGCGACCGTGGTCTAAACTGGATAAGAATTTTGACCGCATTCTTGCGGAACTGACGGAATATGTACAGCAAAAATATGATTTGATGCCGGTATTTATTCCCATGCAGCCACTTTATGATAAAGAAATCAGCAATCGGATTTTGCGCAAGTGCAAGGGCGGCGGTCTGATATTCAAGGATGTAAATTCCTCTTCCATTCTTTTGGGTGTGACTAAAGGGGCGGAATTTATTCTCGCCATGCGTCTGCACACTTTGATTTACGCGGCGGGGGTGGGCACGCCCGTGATTGGATTGGCGTATGACCCGAAAGTCAATGCTATGATGGAATATATGGGGCAAAAATATATGATGGACGTTTCCAATATGGATTTGAACAGATTAAAGGGATATGTGGATGAGATTTTGGAGAATAAAACAGAAATTTCGCAGGCGCTCCAAGTGATTAGTGAAGAGTCTAGGGAAAAAGCCAAGCAAAATACGGCATATGTTCTTCAATTAATAGACGGAAAAACAGAGGTGTAAAAAATGCTGCAATTATATTTATTTCGTGAACTGAATCAGGATAAAATTATCCAAGCACTTTTGCGATTTCAGGAAAGTGGAAGTATAGAGGATTATTTTACCGCGGCAGGAGGATTGCTCGAATTTTCTCAAAAACGGGCGGTGACAGAGCGCACAATATCCGAATATGTTCTGCAAACTATGCTGCACAGCAGACAACTGCTGAATCTTAGCGGTTTGGAGAAATATTTAAAGCATGATATTGATGAAATTTGCAAGTATTTGCTGTTTTACGACTGGGATGCGCTTTGCCAAAAATGCAATGTTTTGCCGATTGCTTCTATTGCGCCGCAAAAGGATATTGATACGGGACTGAACAGCTTTATACGTTCTTTGCGTGAATTGGTTCGTTCACGGAGCGTGTCTGAAATAACAGGAGCATTGATTGCGCATTGTGAGAAGTTCGGCACGGGCAAAACCTCCGCCTACGCCGCTTTGCGCTGGGCGAACGGGAAATTGGAGGGTATTCGTAACACGGATACTATCACTTTTGCGGATTTAACAGGGCTGAAGTATCAGAAACAGGTTTTGATAGACAATACCGAAGCATTTGTCAGCGGTAAGTCCGCCAATAACGTACTTTTGGCTGGGGACAGCGGAACGGGCAAATCTTCTTCTGTCAAGGCGTGTTTGAATATGTTTAAGGACAGGGGCTTGCGCCTGATAGAAGTCGGCAAGGAAGATTTGACGGATTTGCCGCAGATTATGGAACAGGTGAAAAACCGTAACTTGAAATATATTATTTTTGTGGACGACCTTTCGTTTGAGAGCAGTGACGTCAGTTATAAGCAGCTTAAATCCGCGCTGGACGGTCAGGTGGAACAGCGGCCCGACAATGTACTGATTTACGCAACTTCCAATCGGCGGCACTTGATTAAAGAGACATGGTCGGAGCGGGAGGGTGCGGACGGCGACGATATTCACCGTTCCGATACGCTGAACGAAAAACGTTCGCTGTCCGAGCGGTTTGGCATCAATTTATTTTTCCTTTCACCCGACCAGGAGGAATATATCAATATTGTTGCCACCATTCTGAGCGCGCAGGGCGTTGAAATGGACGAGGAAATCCGCAGGCAAGCGCTTGCGTGGGCGGTGAACTATCACGGGCGTTCGGGCAGAACCGCCAAGCAGTTTGCATCGGATTATTTGTCAAAAATGGTATAGATAAAATATGCCCCGCAAAAGTCTATGACTTTTGCGGGGCGTTTACATACTTTCCTCTTTTCATGCGCATTCTTTACGCGGAAAGTATCTCCGTCTCTTTTCTTTAAAAATATTTATACTGCGCAAGCACAGTCTACATAGTTTCTGATAGCGTCTACAATTCCGCAGAAAGGAATTTTGTCTTTCTCCAAAGCTGCTATGTATGATTCTACTTCCGAACGGTCAAGAGAGACATCGTCTATTTCTAACCATAATAATCCGTCGCGCGCCTGTATTCCATAACTTAAGTAATTGATGTTGTCCTCGTTTGTAAACCGTTTTTCCGTAATCTTGTAATTCATTAAAAATTTCCTTTCTGTCATAACTTTTTTCTGATTGTTGTAATATTGACGCGTAGCAATTATAGAACCCGATACAGGTTCTACGTTCAAATCTGTGTTAAAATATGCTTTTAAAACAGATTTTTTGTGATATAATTAGACACAAATCGACACAACGAGGATATGTTTGTATAATGTTCTGCCTTTTTTACCTCCTTAATAATCGTAATTTTCATATCCCTGCAAGCGGCTGATGCGCCCTTATTACGGAAGAGATATTATCACATCTTTTTTTAGATTTCAAGAATTATGTTATAATCAACCATTTTTCGGTGATAAAAAACATTTTTTCTCGATAAAATACCCTTCCCGACAATTAACCGGAAAAAGAATAAAATAAATAAATATGAAAGGGGATACCCATGATAAAAATTGCGATTTGCGATGATGACAGCGAGATTGCAAAAAATTTAAGTACGCAAGTACAGAAATATTTTGCTGTATGGAGAAAGGAGGTTTCAATAGAAGTGTTTTATACGGCTTCACAATTAATGGCGGTGCATAATGAAAGAGTATTTGATTTTTATCTGCTGGACATTTTACTGGGCAGGAATTGCAATGGTGTAGCGTTAGCTAAGCAAATTCGGAATTTGTGTCCGTCAGCAGAAATTGTTTTTATTACCGGTTTTGATGATTTTCGAAATGAGGCATTTGATATTCATGCTTTCCATTATTTGATTAAACCGATTAAATTTCAAATGATATGCAAGTTGTTTAATGATTATTTCAAGAGGTTAAATGCTTGTGAAAAGCCCTTTATTATTGTACAGCAAGATAGAAAACGTATTAAAGTTATACAAGAAGATATTATTTATGTCAGTAATAAAGAGAATATGGCAATATACCATACAACGCATGGTGAAGTACGGGAATACAAATCATTAAAAAATGTGTTGAAAAAGCTCGATTCCCGATTTGCACAGCCAAACAGCAAATGTATTGTCAATCTGTGCAGAATGCGGGGCATGGAGAAAAATATATGCAGTATGCAAAACGGAATGACTTTTAACATCACACGGGCTTATGGTTCGGATTTTAAAAAGAAATTTATTGACTTAGGTATGGAGGATTGAGAATGGCTACTTTATTTTATTCTTTTATTTTAAATATGGTTGATGTGGGGATTATATTTTTGGCAATATCAGGTTTTACAGTTTTTCGGCGCAAGTCAATAGGTATTGCCACATGGATGATATCTGCGTTTATTGCAGCTGTGATTGTGTCTAATGGGACAAAACCGGTAAGTTCTATCGTGTCTGCTGCAATTATTTTAGGAGCTGCGTTGTGTGGATTTAAAAATCGTAAAGTTTGTATCACGGTTTTTGTTCTATATTTTATTTTAATGTCGTTAATGGAAATGGTCAGCGTTTCAATAGTAAGTACAATTTTACAAATACCATTTGAACAAATCTTAGAGAGTTTTCCGACCATTTCCAATGTCACTGTCATTGGGTCAAAGGTTTTGATTCTGGCAGTGGGATTTGCAGTATTTTACTTAAACAGAAAAAACTATTTCATTTCTAATATGGTTACGCTGTTTCAAATGGCATTAACAATAACAGCAATGATATTGCTCACCAGTTTATTTGATACATATTATTATACTGTTATTTTAGGAAAGAAACCATCGGCAGTAAGTATAACAGTGTCAATCCTTGTGCTGGTTTTATTTTTGATTTTAATTTTTATCCTGTTTTATAAAATGCAAGTTGATGCAAAAAAGGAAAGAGAATTTGCTTTAAAGAAACAATACAGTATCATGACAATGAGCGCTTTAAAACAAATAGAAAAACAGATTGAAATAAATCGGAGTTTAAGACATGACATGCGACATTATCTTACTACCATGTACAATTTAACAGTCAATAATGAATTGGAGAGCGCATGTGCATATTACGATGAAGTAGAACAAGAAATCAAGGAGAAAGAAGAAAAAGAGGTAATTATAAAGGACGCTGTCATTGCTTCAATACTGTTGCATTATAAAAGTATAGAGGAGGAGCATGATTTCAAATTTGACGTTCATGTACCCGCTGAACTGCACGTTGAAATTCCTGCCAAAGATTTGTCCGCAATATTACAGAATGTTTTAGAAAATGCCAAAAATGCTGTGTCGCAAATGTCGGAGGGGCGTTATATATATTTGGAAATAAAAGAGAGGAAAAATATTTTGCGTATCATTTGCAAAAATCCATATTCCGGCCCAAAAAAGAATATCCATAATATTAAACCGGACGGCGAGCATGGGCATGGACTTCGAAACATAAAAAGAATAGCGCAAAGCTATGACGGAAATGTAACGATTGAAAACGAAAATAATATATTTGAAATCAAAATCGACCTACTTGGAAAAATATTGAAATAAATTTACAAAAAATGGTTGACAATATTTTCCATATATGATATAACATATATGGTGATGTTGATGTTACATAAATTTTGTATGTCGCTTGCAAAACGGACAAGCAGTGACGAGGATTTGGACACGCAAGAAGTGGTTGCGTACGGATGGGAAATATTTTTGTCAACAGCAGGCAATTTGACAGTACTGATACTTGTATCACTACTGCTGCATTGCCTGCCGGAGATGTTAATATTCATTCTGTGCTATTCTGCATTGCGCAGCTGTACAGGAGGACGGCACGCACGCAACCACGTTTTATGTTTGCTGGAGTATGGAGTTTGGGCGTTCGGCGGTATTCTTGCCGCCGAGTTAGCAAGCCCGGCGGCTCTGTATTATACAGCAATATTAGGTATCCTTTCCATGGTGATTGTTTGGATATTTGCTCCTTATGAGCATCCAAACCGTCCGCTGAGCAACACATTTAAAAGGCAGTTGAAAAAGAGAAGCCGACTGGCTATCAGTATCGGCGTCCCTGCAATCTGTCTGCTAAGTCTCATTTACCCACTATATGGGTGTGTAGCTGGAACAGCTATTTTTTTTGAAGCATTGACTTCCATAAAATTACAAAGGAGGAAATAAAATGAATAAAATTATGAACACAGCAGTAAAAAATATTGGTAAGGTGGTAGCAAACGGCCCCGGCGATACTCCTTGTTTGTGGTTCCTCGGTCAGCCGAAAATGCCGAAGTGCTTGGTTGAAAAGGAAATGAAGAAGGACGCTGAGTAATCGTCCGTACATTTTATCTGATTGAATTCAGGTAAAATGTCAGTGTAACATAGCATCATTGCGGCATACAAATAACAAAAAGACCTTGGCAAAACGCCAAGGTCTTTTGCGTGTCTAATCATTGAAATGGGAAAAAACAAATTTGCCCGATTCCGTCAGTTCGTCGGGGGAAAGGCCGTCCGAACAGTTCGCTCCGCTTTGCACTGCCGCGGAGGATTCGTTTTTGTCGCAGTAGGACCAGTTCGCCCAGCTAATGCGGTTGGCGTTTAAAAATTCCATCCATTTTTCGCTCTCTTCCAGATACACACCGCCGCTGCCGCTTGCGTCGCTCGTTCCCCATTCGGAGATGAATACGGGAATATTTTGATTGAGCGCATCGGCAATTCTGCCGCGCAGCCAGTCGGTATGCGTCCCTGCGTAAAAGTGACAGGTGTACAGGAGATTGTCGGCGGCTATCGGACTTTTTGCGACTTTGTGCAAATCCTGACTCCAGGTAGGACTGCCGACCAAAATGACAGCTTTATCGTCAATGGCGCGGATTACCTCGATAAGTTCCTCTGCGTAGGGTTTCACGTCGCCTTCCCATGTGACGCCGCCGTTCGGCTCGTTGCATATTTCGTATAGGACGGCAGGATTGCCGCGATACCGTTCCGCCATTTCGGCGAAAAACGCTTTTGCCTGTTCTTTGTAAGTGTTTGGGTTGCCATCATGCAGAATATGCCAGTCAATGATGACATACATATCAAGGGAAATCGCGGTATCTGCCGCGTTTATCAGGGTGTTTTTTACGCTTGGGTTTGCGATATAGCCGTTTTCATCGGTGTACATGGCAATGCGGAACAGATTTGCGCCGCTGTCTGCCGTTGCTTTGATGCAATCCTCGGTTAAAAATTGCGGAAACCATTGGATTCCGTGCGAACTCATGCCGCGCAGAACGATTGCCTCGCCGCGCTCGTTGCAAAGCTGTGTACCGTTGACTTGCAGGTGTCCGTTTTTGCTGACCCCTTTTTCGGTTGCAATCGTGACGGGGGTTGGTTTTTGCGGCTCTTCATAGGGCTGTGCGGAATAAGATAATTGATTCATTGCCCTGGTAATCAAAGCGCATGCCTCCGCGCGGGTTAGTGGAACGTTGGGATTGAAATTGCCGTTTTCATCTCCGGTGGCAATCCCTTTCGCGTAGGCGGCGAGGACAGGCTCGTAATATCTGCCGTTCAGTGTGCCGAAGTCCGCAATTTTCGCGGACTCGGTGTTGTAGTCGCCGCGTGCGTCGGGGGCGAAGGCTTTCATAATAACTTTTACCGCGAGTTGTCGGGCAATCGGTTGGTCATAGGTTTCCGCCGTGGGCGGTATTTCGTCCCAGTCGTACCAGCCGCTGTTCAGTGCGGTTTGCAGCAGTCCGCCCGCCCAATGGGAATTTTGCGTCGCGCTTTTTTCCATTCCGCAGACCCGCGCGATAACCGATACATATTCGGCGGCGGTAATAGCGGTATCGGGCTGAAAACTTCCGTCCGGATAACCGTTTAGATAGCCGTTTGCCGTCATTTCCGTCACGGTGGCATAATACCAGTCATCGGGGGTTACGTCAGGGAATTGACCGTTTGACAACGCGGTAAGCGGGAACATGAGCAAAATCGGCAGTAAGTATAATAATTTTTTGATTTTCAACATGAACTCCGTCCTTTCTATTTATATTTTACTACGGTAGAGGAAGAATATCAATATCAAATGTCGGCGTGAATAATTGTTCATTTTTTGCTCGTGCAAAAAACGAACCAAAAAAGCACGCTTGGGGATACCCCAAGACCCCTGCGGCGGGCAAATCGGGAGCGGCACAGCCGCTCTAAATCCCGCCGCGCAAAAGACGGACCCTTGTAGGACAATACTTAAATGTTCAAAAGTCATTCCAAATATGTAATGCCTTACAGTCGGCAAACGGCAGTATAAAAATCTTGATTATAGACCATGTAGCATGCGCCTTGGGAATCGCGCCGAAAGGCGCCAGAGGGGGTGGTCAAGGAGTCACGCGTTAGTAAACATCACGGTGTGATGTTTATAGCGGGATATGGAGTTGCGGCAGCAACGACTATCACGGGAAATCCCGCAGGGATTTATCCTTAACCTCGGGAACTAAGGTTTTCTTTCCCCCTCCTTGTGTCCCTCTTTTGGTTCGTTTTCTCGGACAAGCGAGAAAATGAACATATTTAAAATATCAAAAGTTTAAGGAAAATTTTCCTAAAATATTCTTTTGTTCATTTCTCATGTGAGAAAATAACAAAGAGAAAAATTTCCTTGACAGAATTATGCAATTAGTGTATTATATTGATGATATATTGTAATAATTTTGGAAATGCTATATACATATACTCAGATAAAAAGTCATTTTAGGAAGAAGGATGGTATAATATGTTCGGGCAGGATATCGGGATAGACTTGGGTACTGCATCGGTACTGGTCTATTTAAAAGGAAAAGGAATTATCGCGAAAGAGCCGTCTGTTGTAGCGGTGGATAAGAATTCGGGCAGACTTTTGGCGGTTGGGGAGGAAGCGCAGAAGATGCTGGGCAGAACTCCCGGAAACATCGTTGCTATCCGCCCTTTGCGTGATGGCGTTATTTCTGACTACAACATTACAGAGCGTATGCTCAAGTATTTTTTGAATAAGATTACCAAGCGTGGATTCTTCAAGCCACGCGTCATTATTTGTGTGCCGAGCGGTGTCACCGAGGTAGAGGAGCGCGCGGTTATCGACGCGGGTATGCAGGCGGGTGCAAGCAAGGTATATCTGATTGAAGAACCGATTGCGGCGGCAATTGGTGTGGGGATTGATATTTCACAGCCGTGCGGTTCCATGATTGTGGATATGGGCGGCGGAACGTCTGATGTGGCGGTTATCTCTCTGGGCGGCATTGTTACCAGTGAATCCATTAAGGTTGCAGGTGACAAGTTTGACGAGGCGATTGTGCGCTATATCCGCAAAAAATATAATATTTTGATAGGGGAGCGCACTGCTGAGGATATGAAAATTAAAATCGGCTGCGTATTCAAAAGAGAGGACAACCCCAGCATGGACGTGCGCGGGCGCAGCTTGGTTTCCGGTTTGCCGAAAACCATCCATGTTTCTTCGGACGAAATGCTGGAGGCATTGACCGAAACTGCCGCAAGTATTGTAGAGGCGGTTAAAAATGTGCTGGAACACACTCCACCCGAATTGGTCGGAGACATCAGTTCCCGCGGGATTGTTCTGACCGGCGGCGGCGCGTTGATTCACGGCATGGACAAGCTGATTCAAAGCGAGACGGGGATTAAGACCATCACGGCAGAGGACGCTGTTTCCTGCGTGGCATTGGGAACAGGCAAGGCGCTTGAAAATATTGAGATATTGCAAAGTTATAACGCAAGCGCGAGAAGAGTATAATTAAGAATAAGAAAAAGGACTGCCGCGAGAGTGATACGGCAGTCCTATCTAATACATAAAGGAGAAAATCATTATGGAACTGGATATTCAGCAAATACAGGAAATTATTCCGCACCGTTACCCGTTTTTACTGGTAGACCGTATTGTGGAATTGGAGGAGGGCAAGCGCGCGGTAGGCATTAAGAACGTGACAATGAACGAGCCGTTTTTTCAGGGACATTTTCCGGGACGACCTATCATGCCGGGTGTTTTGATTGTGGAAGCAATGGCGCAGGTTGGCGCGGTAGTGATTTTGAAAGACCCTGCCAATGCCGGAAAGCTTGCTGTTTTTACAGGTATCAATAATATGAAGATGCGGTATCAGGTTACGCCGGGAGACACTCTGCGTATGGAAGTGGAAATGACGGCGTTCCGCCGCGGTTTCGGTAAAGCGAATGTAAGCGCCCATGTCGGGGAGAATTTAGCCGCTTCGGGCGAGATATCCTTTGCGCTGATAGATAATTGATAGGGCTATTTTTTTCTGATAGAAATGAAGCAAAAGAATAAAAAGAACAGCCTTTCATAAAAGGCTGTTCTTTTTTCAATTTCTTTTGGCAAAGAAACAAAGTATTCACAAACAATTTTATAATAGAGTGTTTTACTGCGGTTATAAATTGATTATTTAGGAACAGATTCCCAGTCTTTCAAAAACTTTTCAATTCCTGCGTCCGTCAGGGGGTGCTTGGTCATTTGAAGAATTACTTTGTATGGAACAGTTGCGATATCCGCGCCCAGTCGTGCCGCCTCAATCACATGAATGGAAGAACGGATACTTGCGGCTATGATTTCGGTGTTAATCGCGTGCTGTGAAAAGATGTCCACGATTTCTTCAATCAAGTTCATGCCGTTCATGCCGATGTCGTCCAGCCGTCCCAAAAACGGACTGACGTAAGTCGCGCCCGCGCGTGCGGCAAGCAGCGCCTGTGCGGAACTGAAAATCAGCGTAACATTTGTTTTGATTCCTTTGGAGGAAAGAATTTTTGTCGCTTTCAGCCCCTCTGTTGTCATCGGCAGTTTAATTACAATGTTCTTGTGGATTTTTACAAGTTCCAACGCTTCCTCTACCATTTTCTCGTGCTCTAAACTGACCACTTCAGCGCTGATGGGACCATCTACAATGGAAGTGATTTCCGTTACCACTTGCTTAAAGTCTCTCCCTTCCCGCGCAATCAAGGAGGGGTTGGTAGTAACGCCGCAAATGACGCCAAGGTCATTTGCCTCCCGGATTTCTTCTACATTTGCAGTATCAATAAAAAGTTTCATTGCTTATCCTTCCTTTCCGACTGTCATTTTATAAATTTCTTTCAGGCTTGGATACAGAGCCCGATAGATTTGATATGCTTTGTCATATTCCGCTTTATGTTCTGTCGCGGGCGCTGTGATAGATTTTGTGCGAATGGTTTTTTCACAGCCCTCGCGGACGTCTTTGTAGACGCCTGCGCCCACGCCTGCCAAAATCGCCGCGCCGAGCGCGGGCCCCTCTTTTGAGGTAATTGTTTTTACCGGCATTTGAAAAATATCTGCCATCATGCTGCGCCACAGTGCGGAAACAGCGCCGCCGCCGCAGGCCGTTATATCGTCGGGCAGTACGTGCATTTCATTTAAAACGCCGCAGCAGTCGCGGAGGGAATAGATGACACCCTCCATGACGGCGCGTATCAAATCACGTTTTGTGTGCATAGCGGAAAGACCAAAAAATACGCCTCTGCAATCGGGGTCAAGATGCGGGGTGCGCTCCGCCATGAGATACGGCAGAAAAATCAGATTATTGCAGCCGACAGGGGATTGCTCCGCCTCTTTATCCATAAGATAGTACGGATCAACATTTTTTTCGGCTGCTTCGGAAACTTCCTCCGCGCAGAAATTGTCCCGAAACCATTTTAAAGAAAGTCCTGCCGCCTGTGTGACGCCCATGACGTGCCACGCATTTGGCACCGCACAGCAAAACGTATGCACTCTGCCTTGGGGGTCAATGGTCGGATTGTCCGTATGCGCGAACACTACGCCGCTTGTGCCGATGGTCGCGAACGCTTTTCCGTTTGTGACAACTCCAGTTCCGACTGCCGCGGCGGCGTTGTCCCCCGCACCGGCAACCACGGGCGTGCCGGCAGGAACGCCCGTCAAAGCCGCGGCTTTTTCGGTGATATATCCTGTTATTTCAGGGCTCTCATACAGTTTCGGCAAAAGATTTTTGTCAATTTCCAGCCGCTGTAAAACTTCATCTGACCAGCAGCGGTTTTTAATATCCATAAGCTGCATACCGCTTGCGTCCGACATATCGGACGCATACTCCCCCGTGAGCATTAACCGCACATAGTCTTTCGGGAGTAGAATATGCCGACATTTTGCGTAATTTTCTTTTTCATGCTTTTTTACCCACATGATTTTTGACGCGGTGAAACCGGTCAAAGCGGGGTTTGCCGTTATTTCAATCAGCCGTTCCCTGCCGACAAGAGTTGTAATTTCGTCACATTCCGCCGCCGTTCTGCCGTCGCACCAGATAATTGCCGGACGGATTACCTCGTTCTGTTCGTCCAGCATGACCAAACCGTGCATCTGACCGGATATCCCTATCCCCGCAATTTCAGTGCCGTCAATTCCGTCTGTAACTGTTTTTAAGGTTTTGACGGCGGCGTGATACCAATCGGTCGGATTTTGCTCCGCCCAGCCGTTCTGCGGCTGATACAAGGGGTATTCCGCTAAATCGCTCTTTATTACGTTTCCGTTTGTGTCAAATAAGACGGTTTTTGTTCCTGAGGTCCCCAAGTCAATTCCTATCAGATATTTCATTGCTTACCTCCACGGATTTTCGGTCGGGTACGGATACGACTTCGGTCTGTTATATCCGATTTCCTCGACAGGAACACCGATATACTTGAACACTTCAAACAAGGTTTTGCCGTAATGTCCAAACGCTACCGCGCCGTGATGCGGGAAGTTCTTTTCAATCAGCACATGACGGTAAAACCGTCCCATTTCGGGGATTGCAAATACGCCTATGGAACCGAACGAATGTGTCGCGACAGGCAATACTTCGCCGTTTGTAATGTAGCCGCTGAGCTTCGCGTCTGCGGTTGACTGCAAGCGGAAGAATGTAATATCGCCGGGGAGAATATCGCCCTCAAGCGTTCCGCTGGTTACTTCAACCGGCAGACTGCGCGCCATTATTTTCTGATATTTCATAGAGCAGGCGGACAGCTTTGATGAGCAGGTGTTTCCGCAGTGGAATCCCATAAAAGTATCCTGGTGTGTGTAGTCGAATTTTCCGTTGATTTCGTTGTCGTACATATCTTTCGGTACGGAATTGTTAATGTCGAGCAGTGTCACAGCATCCTGTGATACACAGACGCCGAGATATTCGCTCAGCGCTCCGTAAATATCAACCTCACAGGATACGGGGATACCTCTTCCCGTCAAGCGGCTGTTGACATAGCAGGGTACAAACCCGAACTGTGTTTGAAACGCCGGCCAGCATTTGCCCGCTATGGCGACATATTCTTTGCTGCCTTTATGGTCATCAATCCAATCCAGCAAGGTCAGTTCGTATTGCGCGAGTTTATCCAGTATCTCCGGTCGCTGATTGCCTTTGCCGAGTTCCGCTGCCATATCTGCGGCAACCTCGGGAATCCTTTTGTCATTGTCATGTTTGTGAAATGCCTCGAATAAATCCAGCTCGGAATTTTCTTCAATTTCGACGCCAAGCTGATAAAGCTGATAAATCGGCGCGTTGCAGGCTAAAAAGTTCAGCGGGCGCGGACCGAAAGAAATGATTTTCAAATTGCGCAGTCCGATTACCGCTCTTGCGATGGGGACAAACTCGTTTATCATATCCGCACATTCTTCCGCGGTGCCGACCGGATATTCCGGAATATACGCTTTTGTGTTGCGCAGTTTCAAATTATAACTCGCGTTGAGCATACCGCAGTAAGCGTCTCCTCTGTCATCCGAGAGAGTGCCTACCGTTTCCTCTGCTGCCGCGACAAACATTTTCGGTCCATCAAACTGCTGCGCAAGCATTGTTTCAGAAATTTCAGGTCCGAAATTTCCGAGATATACACACAGTGCGTTGCACCCTGCCGCTTTGATATCCGCAAGAGCCTGCTGCATATGCAACTCGCTTTCCACAATACACACGGGGCATTCGTAAATATCTTCCGCGTTGTATTTGGATTTGTATGCCGCTACAAGCGCTTTTCTCCGATTGACGGAAAGACTCTCGGGGAAACAGTCGCGGCTGACCGCTACAATACCTATCTTTACTTTTGGAATGTTTTTCACGCTCTTCATCTCCTGAACTTAAATATATTTAAAATGTTACATATTTTTAACGCATTGAATTGCCGTATGTTCCGGTGCGAATCGCTCTATTTCAAAATATTAAGGTATTAAAAATTTCTTGCCGTATGTATCGTCCAATATCTATAACAAGATTTCAGCGAGGTTATAAATTTATTGTAACACTTATTTTGCGAAACGTCAACCAATGATTCAAGCTGCGCGGATTGAAAAAATCTATGCTGATTTTGATAAAATGCCTTTAAACACTGCGTTTGAGGCGGTGTGGCTTTGTGCGCACAGGCTTGTGTGGAAATTGATTAAAAGACCTTGCATTTCATTAAAAAATGTAGACAGATATTATTTCCGTGCCGTATAATTTATGCTATAAAAATATAAACAGAAAGGAAGAAAAAAATATGCTGAATCATCCGGTTGATTGTTCGGAAGAATTTAAAAGTATGGAAAACTGGTATTTTATAGCGGATTGCCTGACGGATTTTGACCCGGCGACGGCAACGGGTCACATTTCGTTTTGCCGATACCTCAGAAAGGCGCGTTTATCTTTTGAGGACGTAACAACTCCGTTTGAACATTCGCAGAGTTGGGTTTTTCCGCCGGAGACAAAAGAGGATATGTCGGTCCGGTTTTGTCTGGAGTTTTGTGCCGACAGGGTTCGGATGAGATTGCAGCCGGAGAGGATTTTGAAGAAATCCAACAGTAAGGTGTGGGATTATACGGAATCCGAAGGACAGTATATTTATCGAGGCGAAAATTGGGACATTGTGGTTAATTGCACGCCATTTCGTGTGACACTGCGCGATAAGAACGGCAAACTGCTGGTACAGACGAATAACATGGCAGATACGACTTGTCTGCATAAAGACAAGCCTTTTCCCTTAGGACTGGTGCGGAATATGAAAACGTGGCAATGCCATTTTGCACTTAGTCTTTCTCTTTCGCCGGGGGAGAAAATTTTTGGCGGCGGTGAGAGCTTTACCCGACTGGACAAGCGGGGACAAAAAATGGTGATGTACGCCAAAGACCCGCACGGCACAGAGTTTGAGGGGATGTATAAACCGATTCCTTTCTTTATGAGCAGTCGTGGTTATGGCATGTGGTTTCATACAACCGCTCCGTTTACGGCGGATATTGGAAAAGAATGCAATTTGGGCAATGTGGCGTATTTGTATGAGGATAGTATCGATATTAGTTTTTCTGTGGGAACTCCAAAAGAAGTTCTGCGCGCATACACGGCTGAAGTCGGACGCTGTGAGCGTCCGCCGCTTTGGTCGTTTGGTCTGTGGATGAGTCGAATTACCTATCAAAGTCAACATGAGGTTTTAGAAACAGCGGAGAAGCTACGGCACTACCGCATTCCGTGTGATGTGATTCACATTGATACCGGATGGTTTGAGGAGGAGTGGCGCTGTGATTACCAATTTGCGAAGGAGCGGTTTCCTGACCCGCAAGGGATGATACAGCAACTGCGCGAAATGGGACTTCGCGTTTCGCTGTGGCAGAATACTTATTTTACTCCCGAAAATCCGCTGTATCAGGAGCTTGTGGATAAGGGGTACGCTGTTGCAGATGCCAACGGCAGACTGGCAGTGCGTGACGCAGTGTTGGATTTGAGCAACCCCGAGGCGGTAGAATGGTATCAGGAAAAACTGCGTGCTCTTTTGCGCATGGGAGTTGCCGCCATCAAGGCAGATTTCGGCGAAGCAGCACCCTTGCACGGGCAGTACGCTTCGGGCAAAAGCGGATATTATGAACATAATCTTTACCCGTATCGGTATAACCAAGCGGTTTATGATATTACAAAACAGGAGACGGGCGAGGGGATTATTTGGGCGCGTTCCGCCTGGAGCGGAAGTCAGAAATATCCGGTGCATTGGGGCGGTGATGCAGACAATTCGGACAACGCGATGCTGGCAACCCTGCGCGGCGGGCTGTCGCTGGGGTTGTGCGGTTTTTCGTTCTGGAGTCATGACATCGGCGGTTTTGTCAGGCAAAGTCCGGAGGAATTGTACAGTCGATGGCTTCCGTTCGGCATGCTGACTTCGCACAGTCGCTGCCACGGTGCACCGCCGACAGAGCCTTGGGAATACAGCGCAGCATTTTTGGATTTGTTCCGCAAATGCGTTGAGTTGAAGTACAGTTTGCTGCCCTATATTTGGCAGCAGGCGGAGGAATGTTGCGCAAACGGTTTTCCCATGCTTCGTACTCTGTTTTTTGAGTTCCCGAATGATCCGGGAGCGTGGTTGATTGAGGATGAGTATATGTTCGGTGCGGATTTATTGGTGGCTCCGTTGTTTGAAAACGGGCAGTATGCACGGGCGGTTTATTTGCCGTCAGGCGAATGGGTGGATTATTTCAGCGGTGAAAAATATTTGCAGGGGTGGCACGAGATATCTGCCGCCGAGATTCCCATTATTCTTTTGGTAAGGAAAGGGGCAAGTATCCCGCATATCGCGGCAGCGCTCAGCACAGACGAATTAGATTGGTCTGCGGTAGAACAGAGAAAATACTGATATCATGGCGGTTGGTGAATATAATGCAACTATTTTAATGAAATGCTATATCGAAATAGTGAATTTTGCGTTAATTTCCTTTATTTTTGTATTGAAAATGCACAATGAAATTTTGTACAATGAAGCTAACAAATCAAGGGGGTGTTCGGATGATAACAGACAAAAAAGTATTTGCCGAATATCACAATCCCAGATATACCCGTGAACGGGACGGCGAATTAGGGAATTGGGCGTATGCGAATGAGTCTAAGGATAGCAAAGCTGTTGTGAAACGCTGCAATTACAATGCTGACCTGATTGACAGCAAGGGCAGAAATCAGCTTGCGGCGGTCAACTATCCCATTGTCGGTATGCAGTCGCAAAACGATCCGGATTATATTGAATATCAAATTCTGCTCGCAAAGCTGGCGTATATCGACGGATTTATGACAGATTTTCGCCATTTGGAGGACGAAGCAGGGGTTACACAGTTGGAATTACTGCGTGAGGTGGCAAAAAAGTACAAATTTGAAATCGGTGTAGATTGGTGTGACGCACAAATATTCTATAGTTTAAAAAAGGTTCGGCCTGATTTGGATACCAGAGAAAAGCAGATAGAGTATTGCAAAAATATTTTTCGATATTTATTGCGGCGTGTTTATCAGGACGAAACAGGAGCGAATATTGACGGGCATCCTGTGATATTACTTTTCGGCGATGGTTTTTCTTTTGAGGAATATCGCAGATTAAAGAAAGACACTGCTGAATATACCGAAAAGGAGCCGTGGTATTTTCGGCGGACGATGATGGATTGCGCGTATGACGGCAAGACTGTTACATACAGTTTTGATGAAAAGCATGAGTATTTCACGCAGGAACACCGCAGAGAGATTGCAGGGCCTTTTGGCTGGGTTCCGTTCCGTTTGAGAGACGCAGTGGCGGACGGCAAACCGTATTGGGATGTTTACGCGAACGAGGAGGATTGCCTGAAATATTTGGAGACGCTGCGCAGTCATGTGAAAGAAAATCGGGACAACTATCAAGCGTGGATCAGCGTGGTCACTCCCGGAATGGATCAGCGTGGCTGTGCCGCATGGGGGCGCCCCATTACCTATATTGAGCGCGGAAACGGTGAAATTTACCGCGCGATGTGGGAGGATAACCTTGGACATTGTGAGGAGACCGATGCGATATTTATTGCGGGATGGAATGATTTCAACGAAGGGCACGAAATTGAGCCGACGGTGGAAAACGGATATCGGGAATTGGAATTGACGGCGGAATATTCCGCGCGGTTTAAGGGTGCAGAGCAAAAGACAAAGCCGGAGGACTTTCGGTTGCCGGAGCAGTTGTTCGCGTTGCGTAAGAGAGCGGCAAAGCTGAGCGCAATTGGGTATGCAACTGACGATGTGCAGGATTGGCTGGACAGCGCGGCTTTGCGGCTTGCGGAGCGGGACGGCGGAGCGGCACGGCTGTTGCTGGAACGGGCACAGGAGGCAGTTACGGATTTGTGGAACAAGAAACAAACTGTCAAGGTTGCGATTCCTGCATTTGAAGTGGTGCAGTCATCCGAGCGGGTGGATATTGCGGGACTGGCAAAGATAACGGCAAGCAGTGCGCTCCCGAATTGTGAGGGCGAAAGAATAGTTGACGGAGAGAGGGCGCGCAGCTTCTGGCAGTCGGAAGAAGGCGCGGCAGAGGCGACGCTTGTTTGGACAGAAAGTTGTAAAATTAACAGCGTCAAGTTGTTTACAGGATGGACGGAACGCGCGGATAAACCAAACTGGCCGATGATTCCGCAAGCACTTACCGTGGAGTGTCGGACGGAGGATGGCTGGGTGACGATATGGAGTACCGAGAGCAACACCAAACAGGATATTGAGATATCATGCAGTCAAACAACAGACGCTTTGCGTATCAGCAGCAGAGACCCGATAGGCTTGGTACTCCGCGGCGTTGAGGTATTGACAGAGAATGGACGGCAGGAGGGCATCGGCTGTTATGACGGCGCAGTTTTTCGTATGCCGGAAACATATGCGTTGCAGTTTGGCGGCAGAGTATTTGACGGATATTTGACCTTTCAGTATTGGGACGGAGGATTTGGTACATTTGAGGTAACGTCGGCGGGAAAATTTCCGACGGTTTGCCGCATTACCATGGATGATACGCATACTTGGCAATCAGCCAAAGTACGGGTTTATCCGAGTAATACAGCGTGGGAGAAACAAGCGGAATTGTTATTCCGCGGCAATGTCAGAGTAAAGGATGTCGCGGCGGAATTTGATATTTATGAAAAAGGATAAAAGGAGGAAGAGTGGAATGAAACGGATTTTAGCAGTGTCATTGACGATAGTGATGGCATTCAGTACAATGATGTTCACAGTCGCCGCACAAGAGGAAGCGGTATCTGTGACCGTCAATGGAAAGCAAGTTGTATTCCCTGACGAACAGCCCTATATGCAAAACGGTCGGGTTATGGTTCCTGTTCGTTTTGTGTCGGAGGAACTTGGCGCAGAGGTGGCGTGGTTTGAGGAAACAAAAACGGTTACCGTGATGGATGAAACGAGTGCTGCCGCACTGACTGTAGATGTGGCAGAGGTGACGGCGAACAACCAAACGCTGACACTGGATGTATCTCCTGTTTCCCGCAACAACCGTACTTATGTGCCGCTGCGTTTTGTGAGTGAGGCGTTGGGCGCGCAGGTAGATTGGGAGCAGGGCAGCAATACGGTGAGCATCACCCGTTCCGCTCCGACGACGGATGAGGGAAACAATAAAAAGATTTATGCGCTTTATCACGGATTTCGACGTACCAGAGAGCATGACGGAGACCTTGCGACATGGAATCAGTATGCGGACTCTTCTAAATCGGCAACGGGGCGTGACCACATCAATTTCAGCGCTGACTTGATTGATGAAGAGGGCATTCATCAGCTCGCAAACGTGAACGGAGGTCCGATTGTAGGAATGCAGTCGGAAATCGACCCTGATTATGTAGAGTATAAAATGCTGCTCGCGAAAATTGCGAACATTGACGGGTTTATGATAGATTTCGGTTTTCCGGAGTACGGCAATACCGTTTTGACAAAGGCGTTCATGGAGCAGGCGCGGAAATACGATATGGAGATTGGCGCGGATTGGTGTGACGGTTGGCTGGTGGATTATGATTGGATTAAGGGTTACCGGCCGGAAATACAGACACGCGAGGATAAACTTAAATACTTTGAAACCAGCGTACAGTTCTTACTAGATGAGGTTTACGGTACGGAGACAGGAGCAAATCTAAACGGACATCCTGTGATATTCCTGTTCGGCGGCGGCCCGAACGCGACGGAGATGAAAAATATTATCCAGGCGGAATACACCTATCCTGAAGGTTTGCAGGAGCCGTATTACATTCGCCGGACGGGGTTGTCCGGAACATATAATAACGGCACGGTTACATTCTCCGATGCGGCGCAGACAACGCAGGATTGGAGAAATGCCGGCGTAGATGTACATCAGTGGATTGTACCGCGCGTGCGCCCTATGGATGACGTTTATCCTTACTTCGATAATTACGCCAGCTTTGAGGACGTCAAGAATTATGCGCAGGCATATAAAGCCTTGTGGGAGTCCAACCAAAAGGTGAATGTGAATACGGCGGTAGTGACGCCGGGCTTTGACAACCGCGGCTGTGCCGGATGGGGAAGCGGAAAGTTCCATGGCTTTGACAGAGAGGACGGCGAGGTGTATCGTTGGCAGTGGGATTATTATAATCAGAATAAAAACCTGATTGACGTTATGTTTATCGCTTCCTGGTCTGACTTCACGGAGGGGCATGAGATTGAACCTACCGTCAAAAACGGATATAGAGAATTGGAGACCACGCTCGAATATGCTACTATGTTCCGTGAAAAGGAAACAGACGAACACGCGAAGGAAGCTTTGAAAATTCCGCAGAAGATTTTTGAAGCAAAAAAATATACACAGAAGTTAGGAAACATTGGTTTTGACACAGCGGACATGGCAGGCTTGCTGGACACGGCGGCTCTTTCTGTTTCCAAAGGCGCGTATGCGGTTGCCAATGCGCTGATTGCGCAGGCGGAGCAATTACAAAAGGATTGCGAGGACAATATGGAAGTAGAGACCGTAACGGTCAGCGTTCCTGCCGGAAATTTGAAAGTTCTCTCCTATGAGGAGGAAACAGGCGACGACCCTGCCAAGGGAATAGAAGTTGCAAACGGCAAGCCGGTCAGCACGAATGACGATTTGGCGGAGGGGAGAGCGAAAAATGCGGTTGACGGTGTAATCGCGGACAGTTCCCGTTGGATTTCCTCACAGGGTAAGGACAGCTACTGGTTAGACATTGACCTGCAGAACGAGTTTGTGCTGATAGGTGCGGATTTGTATACCGGCAAAATGGACGGTACTTACGGCTTGCGTGACGTCAAACTGCAATCCTATCAGGATGATGATTGGGTGGATATTCCGGGGGCGTCCGTGACAGGAAATGACGAGACCAACACGGATTTGTTCTGGACGTTTGACGAAAGTGTGACAACCTCCAAGGTGAGGATTGTCTGTAATGACGGGGCAATCGGTGTCCGCCTGAGAGAAATCAAGGTTTACGCCGACCCGAATCTGACCGACCCCGCCAGTGTGAAGCCGCGTGAGGTGCTTAAGGGAAAGAATGTTGTAAAAAATAAAAGTGTGAAAACAAATGATGCGGTTTCCACAGGACCGATTTCCAACTTGGTTGACGGTGTGATTGCGGACGATTCCCGTTGGATTTCCTCGCAGAACAATAATACCTACTGGGCGGAGATTGATTTGGCAGGTGAGTATACCGTTGTCGCAGCGGATGTGTATACAGGTAAGGATGATGGCAGCTGGGCGTTGGAGACTGCAAAGCTGGAATACTTAAAAGACGGTGACTGGGCAACTGTTCCGGGAACGGAAACAGTCGGCAACAGTAAGACGAATACGGATTTGCACTGGACATTTTCTAACCCGATTACCACAACGAAACTGCGGTTTGTCAGCGATGACGGTTCCCGCGGGGTGCGTGTGAGAGAATTGATGGTATATGAGGCGGGCAATCCGGAGGACGCGGCGGCAGAGGATACCTCTTTCTTAGAACGGCGCGGCAAAGAGTTGGCACAGGGGAAACCGGTTACCGCGAGCGGTGAGTTGAAGCATGGTAAAGCGGAAAAAGCCGTGGACGGTTTGGATTCTGACAGTTCCATGTGGCTGACAAAGACTGACGCGGACAGTTATTGGCTGGAAGTGGATTTGCAAGGAACGCGGCAAGTGATGGGCGCGGATATTTATTCCGGTATGAGCAACGGCACTTGGGCGGTAGAAAATGTTCAAGTACAATATTGGCAGGACGGAACATGGCAGAATGTGCCCGGCGGTAAGATTGAAGGTAATCCTAAGAGCAATACCGAACTGCGCTGGAATTTCAACCGTCCGGTTACTGCGGAGAAGATTCGGTTTGTGTTCCGCGACGGCGCGCGCGGTGTGAAACTGCGTGAGGTGAAACTGTACGAGGAGCGTGCTTCGGTGGAGAGCAGTGATGTGCCGGTTTATAATATGGGCAAGGGCATTTATTTGACGATAGATGAAAGTGTCGCTGCAAAGCTGCGGGAAAATTACTTTGACGCGATGCTGTATATGCAGTATTTGGGTGATACCGACCAGACATTTAAGGTGACGGCGGACTGCAATCGTCCTTTGCCTGAGAAGATTGGTTCAACGCAGGGCGACTTCTCGGTGGTGGCGGATATCCGTCAGGAGATTACTTATGGTTGGGAGCAGTGCCGTGTTCAGATGTTCCGGGATAATTTGGCGTTGGAACATAAGGCGGAACAAAACTCGGATTTCGTGATTAAGGGCACGGGAAATCTGCGCAATATTGAAATGCAATTTCAGGTTTATAAAAAGAAATAGGAAAGGAGTCAGTCATTGGTATGAAAACAGCAACGACAGTTTCGGACAGCAAGCTAATGAGGAGAGTCAAGCTCCGTAAGCGCTGGAATGAGCAAAAGTATCTCTTTTTAATGATACTGCCCTGTCTGGCTTATTACTTTATCTTTCATTATATGCCGATGTACGGTGTTATCATTGCGTTTAAGAAGTTTGATATGGTAAAGGGCATCATGGGCAGTTCGTGGGTGGGGCTGGATAATTTTGTACGGTTTTTTGAAGGGCCGTATGCTTTTCGGTTGATTAAAAACACCCTGCTGCTGAGCATCTATAATTTGATATTTTATTTTCCGATACCAATTATATTTGCACTGTTTCTCAATGAGGTAAAGAATAAATGGTTTAAAAAGGCAGTGCAGACGGTCAGTTATTTGCCGCACTTTGTTTCGGTAGTTATTGTGGTGGGAATGCTGCAATCTATGCTTTCGCCTTCTACGGGTATCATTAACAGGGTGATTACGAGCATGGGCGGAGAGGCGATTAACTTCTTTATGCAGCCGAACTGGTTCCGCACATTGTACATCTCTTCCACCATTTGGCAGGAGTTTGGCTGGGGCTCTATTATTTACCTGGCGGCGCTCTCCTCGGTGGACGCGGGACTTTATGAGGCAGCTCATCTGGACGGAGCGGGTCGGTTCCGCTGTATGTGGCATATTACTCTGCCGGCAATCAGTCCTACCATTATTACTTTGCTGATTTTAAAAGTAGGCAATTTGCTGACGGTGGGGTACGAAAAGGTTATTATGATGTATAACCCCGGTATTTATGAGACGGCTGACATCATTTCCAGCTATGTTTACCGTGTGGGTGTATCCCAGGCGAACTACAGCTTCGGAACGGCGGTTGGACTGATGAATTCGATTGTCTCTATGCTTCTGATTCTGATTACCAATACGGTAAGCAAAAAACTGACTGAAACGAGTTTGTGGTAAGGGAGGAATTACAATGGTACAGCAAAAAGGAAAAGGCGAGATTGCCTTTCGCGTGATTAACAGCTTTGTGATGCTGCTGATAGTTGCCGTTACACTCTATCCGCTGCTTTATGTGCTTGCGGTATCGTTAAGCTCAGCAGAATATGTTCAGGCAAGAATGGTCACAATATTTCCCAGAGGTTTTAATGTGGACGCTTACCGTCAGGTGATGTCGGATACCTATTTTTGGTCGTCGTATAAAAATACGATTGTATACACCGTGACAGGAACGGTTCTAAGCCTGTTTTTGACAACCATGCTGGCATATTGCCTCTCTCGTCCCAATCTGTTTGCGCGAAAACAACTTTCATTTTTGATTTTGTTCACCATGTTTTTCAGTGGCGGATTGGTACCGAACTTTCTGTTGGTGAAGCAACTGCATCTTTACAACACGATTTGGGCGATTATCCTGCCGACAGGTATCAGTACGTATAATATGATTGTTACGCGTACCTATATGCAGGGCTTGCCGGAGGAATTGTTTGAATCCGTCAAGCTGGACGGCGGCAATGATTGGCAGATTTTTACGCGGATTGTGCTTCCGTTGTCCAAACCGGTGGTGGCAACCATTGCGCTGTTCTATGCGGTGGGCTTGTGGAACGGTTATTTTAACCCGATGATTTATTTAAAGGATGCCGACAAGTATCCCTTGCAGATTATTTTGAAGGATTTAATTTTAAGTCAGAACGCCAGCGACCTTTCGGGCGGGGCGTCCGAGGCTTTGGGACAGAGTATGATGACGAGCGAAATGATTATTTCCGCTTCCATCATCATAGCGATGATACCTATTTTATGTGTTTACCCGTTTATCCAGAAATACTTTGTAAAAGGTGTTATGCTGGGTGCGGTGAAAGGGTAGAAATATTTTAAAAAAGAAAGGATGATAATTATGATGAAACAAATTTGGAAAAAGGTAATCGGTTTTTCGATGGCAGCGGTTTTAACGACAAGTCTGCTGGCAGGTTGCGGAAAAGGCGCGGACGATATTTCCGCCGATATGGACACTTCTACGCCCATATCGATTGATATGATGCTGCTGAATAATACCAGCGGCGACGGCGCGGAGTTTGTATTCAAGGAACTGGTCAAGGAAAAATTCAATATTGATATTAAATTTTCCCTTAATAACAACCAATCGCATTTTGAAAAACTCAATCTCTTGATTGCGTCCAATGAACTGCCGGATATTGTTTCTCCTTTACCGGCTGACCGCACCAAGCTGATTGGACCGAAAGGTGCGTTAGTGGCAGTAGATGAATACTTTGACTATCTGCCTAATTTTGTGAAATATTTGGAAGAGGACGAAACCAATAAAATCTCCGCAATGGCGGATGACGGACACATCTATGCTTTGCCGCGGTTTGCAGTGGGCAAAACGGATTATAAGTGGACGCCGATTATCCGGCAAGACTATTTGGAGGAGTTGAATATTCCGGTTCCGACCACTTATAAGGAACTGTTTGATGCCCTGCGCAAAATTAAGGCGGCGCATCCGGATACGGTCGGTATTGTCAACCGTGAGAAGATGACTTTCCTCAAAGCGTTTGGCGTAGGCTATAACACCTATGATACCATGTTTTATAATAAGGAAAATGATAAATTTGAATTTGGTCCGATGAACAGCGGTTTTAAAGAGATGATTACCGATTTTGCACAGGCATGGCAGGACGGCGTGCTGGACAAGGAATTCTTTACCGCATCAGAACAGCAGTGGCAGGAAAAATTCCTCAACGGTTCGGGCGTATTTACGCTTGATTGGCCAAAAAGAGCGTACACCTTAAAGGATTCCTATCAGAAGCTGAATCCAAACGATACGAAGTTTAACACTAATCTGATTGACCCGCTGGTATCGGAAGGGTATACACAGAAACGTCTGAACTATTCCGAGACACTGGGCTTGTGGACATCGTGGGGTATTTCCGCCAACACCAAGCATTTGGGGCGTATTCTTCAAATGGTTGACTGGGCGTACAGCGAGGAGGCACAGAACGAGATTCAATGGGGCTTAGAGGGTAAGCATTATACAGTGAACGAGGATGGAAGATATCAGTATACGCCGGAAATGAAAGCTTCCTATAATCCGGAGGGAACTGTAGATCCGATGAATACACTGGGACTGAATCACAACCGTATCATGCGCGTGGAGAAAGATAATGGTGTAGTGGAAGTTCCGGAGGCTTTAAACAAGATTATTCAAGGATATCGGGACAATGTTGAGGGCTACGAGACAGACTATAAGATTGCGCTTACCTTTACTGAGGAGCAGTCTGACCGTATCGAAGAGATTAAAATGGTGACGGACACTTTGGTGAACGAGGGTGTTGTCGCATTTGTAACCGGAACGCGGCCGATGAGTGAATTTGATAGTTTTGTGGGGCAAATAAAACAGCAGGGTGGTTCGGAACTGGAGGAGATTTACGCAAGCGCTTATGCTTCTTACAAAGAAAAGATGAAGAGCGCGAAATAGGAATTGCTTCCGTGAGAGGAGGAGTTTTGTAAAGATGCGAAATTTAAAACGGATTCTTTCGGGATTTTTAGCGGCAGCTGTGGCGGCAAGCACAATCGTGCTTCCCGCCTTTGCCGAAGATAGCGGCACAGTTGAAAACGTAGCGTTGAACGCAGCGGTGACCAGCAGTCAGGCAGACAGCAGCAACAGTTCGGGCGCGTCACTGACGGATGGCGTGACTAACAAGACCAGCGGGACCGATAAATGGTTTGTAAGCAAGAATAAGACAATGGACGCGTGGGCGGATTTGAAGCTGCAAAAGCAAAGTAAAATAAGTTCTGTAAAGGTGTATGGCGGATACAACGATACCAACGCGAGCAGCAAGGATAAGGTTACGGATTTTGAAATCTGGTACAGCAGCAAAGAGGATGCGGATACAGCCGCATTGACCGACTATACTTTAGCGAAAACCGTAACAAGCGCGCCGCTCGGACTGGTGGAGGTTACGCTGGATGCCGAGGTGACCGCATGGCATGTTAAAATAGTGTCAAAAGTGGAAAACAACCGTGTGGAAGAAGGAATAACATCTGACGGCATACGTATTCGTGAGATTGAAGTTTTTGGCACTGCCGCAGGGGACAGCGAGCCTGAACCGGTAGTGGAAAATGTGGCGTTGAACAAGACTGCAACCGTCAGCGCGAAAACCAGCGGCGCAGCAGAAGCTTTGACAGACGGAGTGAAGGATCAGACGACGGGTGATAATGTATGGGTTGCCAGCGCAAGTCAGGCAGCAGCCGGCGCATATGCAGATATAGATTTGGGCTTGGCAGATGTGACAAGGGTGGTGATACATCACGGCATGAACAGCGGAAGTGACCGCTTAACAGACTTTACGATACAGTATTTGGGCGAGAGTGCGTCGGAATATCAGACGCTGAAGACCGTGACAGGGGCGAATGAAAATCCGTACACCGTCACTTTGGATAATGAGGTGCGCGCTTCGCATATCCGTATTGTTTCTAATTCCGCGACCATGTTCCGTTTGCGTGAAATTGAGGTTTACGGGATAAAGGTCAGCAGCGGCTTGCCGGAGCCGCAAGAACCTGAGGTCACGGTGGAGACAGTGACCGGCGCTGTAGCGGGAACAGATGTAACGCTATGTGCAAATGTTGCGGCAAACGGCAATACAATCAGCAAAGTGGAGTTCTACAACGGTGCAGTTTTGTTGGGCGAAGGCACAGAGAACGGCGGCAAGTATGAATATGTGCTGCAAGGCGCGGCAGGCAGCTATAATATTACAGCAAAAGTGACCTATGACGTGGATAAAACCGTTACTTCGGCAGCGATGATTTTCACTGCCGGGTATGAGAATCTTGGCACGAATGTGGCGCTTGGCAAGACAGGCTCTGCCAGCTACCACAGCTCGGCAAACGGTGACGCTGCCATATTGACGGATGGTACGAAGGATAAAACAACAGGAAAAGACGTACTGTTTGTTGACCAAAATAAGACCAAGGATGTCAAGATTGATATTGACTTGGCAAATCAGTGTGATGTTGATAAGATAATTTTGTACCACGGTATGAGCACACCGCGTACCCAAACCTTACATAGCTTTGATTTGCAATACAGCGCTAAGACGGGTACGGTGACAGAAGCTGATTACGTTACTTTGAAAACAGTAACGGGCGCGACGGTTAATCCGTGGGTAATCGCATTGGATACGCCGGTGCGTGCGGGGCATATTCGTTTGGTTTCCAATATGGATAACAACAGTTCCAATATGTTTCGGCTGCTTGAAATTGAGGTTTACGGTACGGAGATATTGCCACCGCCGACGGTGGAACTGGACGACATCGATGATATTGTCGTCGGCGGTTCCGTCACGCTGAGTGCATTGGTGAACGATAACGGCAATGCTGTAAGTAAAGTGGAATTTTTTGACGGCACAACTCGGTTGGGCGACGGTACGCTCACCGGAGGAAAGTATACGTACACCTTTTCCGGTGCAGCGGAGGGCAGTCACAGTATTACGGCGGTGGTGACTTATGATGCCGATAAAACGGTAACTTCAGAGGCGAAAACCTTCACTGTTCAGGCGCCGCCCGAACCGGACGCGCCAAGCGTAACGGTAGACGCGCTGCCGGATATTGCGGAAGGTGACACGGTTACATTAAGCGCGTCGGTTGATGATAACGGCAATACCATTACAAAGGTAGAATTTTTCAACAACAGTACGGAGTTGATAGGTGTCGCTGCGCAGAACGGCGGAAAATATACGTTCGCATGGACAAATCCGTTGACCGGTACGCACCGCATTACTGCAAGAGTGACTTACGGTGCGGAGAAAACAGTTAATTCCGCGTCGGTCAGTTTTACGGTTAAGGCAAAGCCGACCGTTGCGATAGATGCGGTTGGCGGTGTGACGGCAGGAGATACTGTTACATTAAGCGCGGCGGTTGGTGATAACGGCAATGCAATCAGCAAGGTAGAATTTTTTGACGGAACGGTTTTGCTGGGTGAGGGTGCATTCAATAACGGCAAGTATAGTTATACACTTTCCAATGTAACTGAAGGCAGTCACAGCATTACGGCAGTGGTGACTTATGATGCCTCCAAAACCGTAACTTCTGCCGCGGTGACATTTACCGCAGCTTCTAAACCGGTGGAACCGGAGGGTGCGAATGTGGGGTTGAACGCGGCGGTGACCAGCAGTCAGTCGGACAGCGGCAACAGTTCGGGCGCATCTCTGACAGACGGCGTAACCAACAAGACCAGCGGAACCGATAAGTGGTTTGTAGATAAGAATAAGACAATGAACGCGTGGGCAGATTTGAAACTGGTACAGCGCAGCAAAGTAAATTTTGTAAAGGTGTATAGCGGATACAGCGATACTAACGCAAACAGCAAGGATAAGCTGACAAATTTTGAAGTTTGGTACAGCGATAAAGAAGATGCAAATGCAACGGCACTGACAGATTATACCCTGATAAAGACAGTGAGTGACGCGCCGCTTGGATTGGTTTCTGTTCCGCTGGATGAAGAAATCACCGCATGGCATATCAAGATTGTGTCTAAGGTGGAAAACAATCGTGCAGATGCGCAAAATTCAGACGGTATTCGCGTGCGGGAAATCGAGGTGTACGGCACAGTGATTGCCGAGCCACAGCTGCCTGCGCCGGAGGTGACGGCAGATTCGGTCAGCGATGTGACCGCAGGCGCAAATGTAACCCTGCGTGCATCGGTGAATGATAACGGCAACACTATCGAGCGCGTGGAGTTTTTAGACAACGGCATTTTGCTTGGAGCGGGGGCGCTGAACAACGGCAAGTATGAATATACCCTTTCCGGTGTGGAGGAGGGAAGTCACAGCATTACGGTCAGAGTGATTTACCACACGGACAGAACCGTGACTTCCGAAGCGGTTAGTTTTATTGCCGCGCCGAATGCAGACGCACTGTTCGGAATCACCATTGAGTCGCCGACATCGGCAGAGGTTTTGCAGCCGAACGCAATGGTTACGGTTCGGGCGACAGTTACGGATGCCGGACAAAAACTGCGACAGGTGAATTTTTACATCAATGACCGAAAAATCGGTAGCTTTGAACCGAATGGAAACGGCGTATACAGTGCAGAAGCAAAAATAGAGCCGGGCGTCAACGCGGTTATCGTTGAGGCGGTTGCAGAGGACGGGACAATTCAGAAAAAAAGCTTGACAAAAACAGTTGCCTATCCCAAAATTATCTATGACAATTCCTTTATAGCGACTGCGAGTAAAAACGGCAGTGACTCGGGGTCCAATCCGGGTGCGGTGATTGACAATGCGTTTGCCAGCGATGTCGGCGCAAACAAGTGGTACATCAACGGCAACGATGTATCAGGGTCTTATTTAACGATTGAACTGCCGGACGAATATCGGCTGAACAAGCTGGTAATGTACAGCGGTTATGTTACACGCGACCCCGCTGCGGTGAACATTGAGAGCAATAAGCCGAACAACACGGCGGAGATTCCGTTCCTGTATCAGTTTGAGTACGAGAGGTCGGACGGCTCTTTTGCACTCATTCCCGGTACAAGGGTGGAAAAGACCTTTGGCGGTTTGACCGAAGCGGACAAGATAGTTACGTTTGAATTTGCGGAAATTCAAACGAAGAAAATCAAATTTGTTTCTTTGCCCGGCAATTACGCGTATCGGTTGCGTGAGGTTGAACTGTACGGCTATGTTCCAAACCATGTACCGACCGTGACATTAGGGGAAATCCCCAACGGCGGGCTGATGATGGCGGACGCTGATTTAACGCTGACGGCACAGATTGAGGATAAGGAAAATGACATTCAATCCGTCAATCTGTATGTGGACGGTGCGCGCACAGAAGCTGTGTTTACACAGGCGGACAGCAAATACACGGTTGTGCTGACGGGCGGAAGCCTGAGCGTAGGTACGCATACCCTTCAAATAAAGGCAATCGATGGTTTTATGGCAGAGGGCGCTTCCAATATTGTGACGGTTACCGTTTCGGGCGAACAGGAGATTTTGGATGTGCTTAACGGTTCTACCCGAGCGAATATTGCGGAAAATTTGGAGTTTGTGGCAGAACAGTTGAAGTTGGATTTAAATGCGCTGCACGCGCTGAGTCAGAGCAAAAAAGAGATAGTTTATCTTGCACTGCTGAATGAGAACTTTACAGCGGCGGCGCGTCTGCAAAAATTCTTGGATGATACCATTCGCGGTTTGGGCAGCAGCAGTATGCCGAGCGGCGGCGGTACAAGCTCCGGCGGTGGCGGCGGCTCTGCGGGAACAGGACGCGGCGGCACGGTGAATACCGAAACAACAGTTCCGCCTTCTACGGATGGCAATCCGAGCGGTTCGGTATTTACGGATTTGCAGGAAACGCCTTGGGCAGAAAAGGCAATTTTGACATTGGCGGAACAGGGCGTGATAAACGGTGTGGGTGACAACAGATTTGCACCGGCAGAACAGGTGACCAGAGGGCAGTTCGCGAAAATTCTGATTGGCGCATTACAACTGCGGCAAGAGGGAGCGCAAGCTGATTTTACCGATATATCGCCGGAGGATGAATTCTATCCGTTTATTGCATCCGCGCAGAAACTGGGAATTGTCAGCGGATTAGGCGATGGCAGTTTCGGTGTAAATGATGTAATTACTCGTGAGGATTTGGGCGTGATGCTGGTACGCGCGGCGACTGTGATTGGCGTGGAGTTTTCGTCTCAGGCGGAGGAAATAAGCTTTGCTGATGCGGATACGATTGCGGATTATGCAAGAGAGGCGGTTGCGTGCTTGCAGCGTGCCGGAATTATGAACGGCGTGGGCGGCGGCAGATTCGCCCCGCGGGAAAGCGCAAACCGTGCGATGGCGGCAAAAGTGATTTATGAGTTGATGAATTTGAGGTAGGAGGGAAAAGGATGACAAAGTTGCGGAAAAGTATTTGTATCCTGTTGGCGGCAGTGCTGTTTGCGGCAAGCTGCGGTTTAGGCGTCATCGCTTCTGCCGGCAGCGACGTATCGGACAGCGAGGTTGGCTTGCTGGTCGGGCTGGGAATCATGGAAGGTTCAGGCACAGGGTCTTTGAATTTGGAAAAAGAGGTTACCCGCGGCGAGTTTGCGGCAATGATTTTCCGAATGATGGATTTGGACGCGGTTTCTTTTGAGCCGATGTTCCGGGACGTCAGCAGGAGCAACTGGGCATTTGACTATGTGCAGACGGTAGCCGCGCAGGGATATCTGCGCGGTGACGCGGACGGGAATTTCCGTCCGGATGATACCATTGTTTTGGAGGAGGCAGCGAAGATACTGGTCGCTATGCTTGGCTATACCTATCCTGCCGAGGAAGAAGGTGGGTATCCGGCGGGATATATCAGCGTAGGTACTCGCATTGGCGTGTTCAGCGGTGTGAATTTGGCGTATGGCAAGGCGTTGACCCGCGGCGAGGTTGCACGGTTGTTATATAATTGTTTGGATATTAAGCTGATGCAGCAATCCAATTTCGGGGATAAGCTGTCCTACCATATCAGCGCAGACAGCACAATGTTGACTGATTATCTTCATGTGACGGACATTCGCGGTACAGTTCGCGCCAATCACTGGGTTAATTTGAGCGGTGAATATGAAATTGCGCAGGGGCAGGTCGTGATTGATGATGTCCTGTATTATACCGGAAAAACAGATATCGCTGACCGCATCGGGACTACGGTTCACGCTTATGTAAAATTAGATGAAAGCGACCCGATACAGACGGTGCTGTACTATGAACCCGCCGCCAATCAAAAAAATATTGTGGTTAAGGCGGAAGATATTCATTCCACCACCTCAGAATCTGAATTTGTGTATATGGACGGGAATAAGAATCGGAAAGTCAGTATTCCGTCCGATGTTACTCTGATTTGGAACGGAAAGGCAAGGTTTTCTTTTAACGGCGAAACACTCCGGCCGAAGACAGGCGATGTAACGCTGATTATGGATGGCGGTACACTCAATATGATTTGTGTCAATTCATATGAGAGCAAAGTGGTGCAGGCAGTCAGCGAAGGAACCAAAACCGTTTACTATAAAAATAATGCCGCTCCGACCGTTTTGGAGGATACAGAAATTCAATATACCATTCTCAAAAAGGACAAGAAAGTTGATATTGACGAATTGGCGGAGAATGACATCGTTTCGATTGCCGAGAGTGAAGATGGTATGCTGGTGAAGATGATTGTCTCCAATGAAACGCTGACGGGTACAGTTACCGCAGTGACCAAAGATAAGTATGCTGTTGATTCTATGGCTTATCCGGTTTCTGCGTATTATGCGGGGAAAGAACTGGATCTCGGCAAGGAGGGCACTTTCTATCTGGACGTATTCGGTTACATTGTATTTGCGGAATATGATTCTGTCAGCCGAGATTATGCTTTTCTGTTGGCACGGGGGTTGGAAGATGGTCTGTCTGCAAAACTGAAGATGAAATTGTTGACTATGGCGGGGCAGATTGAGGAGAAAACCGTGGAGGAAAAGGTGAAGTTCAATGATGTGAAAACTGATGTAGCAGTGGTTTTTGAACAGTTGACGGCACGGCAGCTGATTAAGGTGCAGGTTTCCTCTGCCGGCGAAGTGCTCGGCATTTGGACTGCTGCGGATAATACCGGTGCTTCTGCGGCAGAATATGACACAGAGGAATTCAGCAAGGACGTGGAGGGCAAAGAGCTTCGCTATAAGGATAAGTTGTTTTCTGACGGGGACAATCTCTATTGCGCGGATGACAATACGCCTGTGATGGTGGTTGCGCTTGACTCGAATGACCAAATTAACGAGAGGGAATGTAAAGTTTCCACGGTACCCGGCACCTTTGCCGCTGATACCAAATATTCGGATATGATATTCTATGATTTGGACGCCGATACTCGGGTACCGAAGATTATGGTTCGGCTGAGACAGACGGGTGCTTCCTCTGTGAACGCGGATAACGGAGTTTGCGTGATAGAGGAAACGTATATGACGACGGATGAGGACGGCACCCCTATTCGCGGTTTGCGGTATTACAGAGATGGACAGATTTATGAATCACCGGTGGAGAATGAGGTTATCAGTACGCGACAGAATAACGGTTCGGATAGCAGGAATGTTCCTGACGTATTTCAAAATGTTGCATTTGATGATTTACAAAAGGGTGATGTCATCCAGATTTCCACAAATATTGACGGACATATTTCGGTATTTCGTCCCGTTTTTGTGCAAAAATATGCGCCTGCGGAGCATACACAGCTTGTCAGCGGCGGCGGAAGCGGATATACGGAATTTCCGACTTTTGAAACCTATTATGCAACGATAAGCAAACGGAGTACGCAGATTATGACTTTAAAGATGGGGGCAAAGGAAAGCAGCGTTGTTTGCACCAGACCTAAGGTGTATCGTGTGAACAGTGCCAGAGATCGCCTGGAGGTTTTAAGCATAAATGACCTGACCCAATATTTAAATCACGGGAATGTATTTGCGCATGTATCGCGCAAGGCTTGTCAGACGGTTGTCATCTATGACTGATAAGAGGAATGCCGTTTGCTGAAGTTATCGGCGAGGCGCAAAATGCAGATTCGCGGAGAATCTGCATTTTGCATTTCTTAAATGAGTATGGTATACTGAGTAAAAGGGATTTTAACAGCGGATAAGATCAAGGATATAGGAGGGAGCGCATGAAAGAGCAGAGGTTTCAATCAATTGCGCGGTTATTTCATAATTTTCGGACAAAGCAAATTTTGGTTCGTATGATGGCGGGTTACGTTAGTGTTTTGCTGGTAATTTTGTTGTTTAATGTCTGTATTTATTTTTATCTAAAACCTATCCTGATACAGGAGAAGGTGGACAACACTAAAAACTATCTTTCCTATATCAGTCAACAGACGGATGTACAGCTGTTTGATGTGAAAAAGAATATGCATAAATTTTTGGAAGAGTCCGACGTGCTGCGCAACGGGGGTTACAGCGAGAACGTAATCCGGCAGATGCAGCTCACCAAGGATTTGATTTATATGATGGCAACGTGTCCGATGATTGAAAATGCGGCGATTTATGACCCGGATAGCACAATTGTTGTTACAAATGAGGGAACATGCAGCAAGGAGGCACTGGTGCGTAAAATTCAGGAGTGTTCCACATTACTGCCAGAAGAAATCCGTGTCTGCATTGATACCAACCGCCATTTTGATTATTTTCCTGTGCGCGCGGGGGAGAAACCAACTCCTGTTTTTTATACCGGTATCAGCTACAGCAGTGCAAAAAATTATAAGATGATTGTATTTGCGGACGGTCCGCAGATACAGGATATGTTGACGAACAGTATGGTAGAGGAATATGCGCAGACCTATATTGTCAATCAGGAGTTTGATACCATACTCAGTATAGATGAAAGCCAGTTTGATAAAAATTTAGTGGATAAAAAACTGCGGTATAACGGGCATACCATGTTGGTATGTGAATCGGAATTTCAGGATTGGACATATATTTCGGTTTTGAACGACCAAAGGATTGTGCAGAATTTGGGTTTTATGAAAAACACATTTTTGCTGCTGCTTTCCTTGATGTTTATTATTTGTGCGGCCATTTGCATTCGTTTTGTTAAGCAGTATTATACGCCGATTTCCAATATTATTGACAACTATATGCTGACGCTTCACAGCGGAAAAACGGAGTTTGAAGCGATTTCGGAAACAATAGATTTTCTGCGGGAGAAGGAACAGCAGTCGGAGGAAAAAGAGATTTTGTCCGGCATTCTGCACAGTGGATTTTACGAAAAGAATATTGATTCGCTGTTTGCATATGCTTCTTTCCGTGTTGCAGTTGCGCGCGGGGAAACAAAGCGTATAGACGAGGCGGATGTTGAAGAGATTTTTCGTACTGAGGAAGAGCTGATATGCAAGGTGATATATGATCAGCACAACGGCTGCACGCTGATTTTAAACGGAAATGATTTGAATTACCACAGGGTGTTTTCGGTTTTGTTTCGTTTGCAGCGGCTGTTTCGCGAGAAATATGATGTGTTTATTGCCTTTGGAGTCAGCGATATCTGTGAACAGCTTATGGATTTGCACGAGGCGTATCGGGCGGCAACGAAAGCGATTGATTACGGTGACAGCAGTCAGGAAGCCTGTATTTATATCAAACAGGATTTGGCGGAAACAAATCAAAGACTCTATATGCCGATAGATTTTGAGCAGAGCATGACCGAATGTGTCTATGTGCGCAATTATGACGGGATACGCACCTTGATAGAAGATGTTTTCCGACAGAATAAAGGCGTGCCGAATGTGTATTTGCATAGTGCTGTGATGAGTATGTGCAATGCGTATGAAAATATATGCAAGAAATTGGAGAACACCCCTGTACTTTCAGAGGAGATTGTGAACCATGAGTATCGGGTGCCGGTGATTGAGGAGCATTTGATTGCGGCATTTACCGGGTTAGAGGGAGACATGGTAAAGGAAAATCGTGTGGATGCTGTGCGCAACTATGTCACCATGTACATCGCGGAAAATTACAGTGATCCAACGATTTCTATTGAGATGATTGCGGAGGATATTCAGCTGAGTGCGTCGTATGTGTCCACATTGTTCAAAAAGGCAACCGGTATTGCGTTTTCGCAGTATCTGCTGCAATACAGAATTGATGCGGCGAAGGAACTGCTGCATAACAGCAGGGAAAAAATCAGCGTTATTTCCGAGAAAGCAGGGTTTGGCACCTATAATAATTTTGTCCGTATGTTTAAAAAGAAGACGGGAGTATCTCCCAGCCAGTATCGAATGATAAACCAGCGTATGGAGGATAAAAAAGATAATGAAACAATATAATACAAAGCAGGACTGGCAAGACCTGCTGGGGAAACTTTTACTTCCCTTGCAGGCGCATTACAGTCAGCAGGGCGCCCATTTAATGCTGGGCGCGAGCGGCGCGACTTATGAAGCGCGCACCATTAGCATGGAGGCGTTTGCGCGCCCGTTGTGGGGCTTAGTCCCCTTATGGGCGGGCGGTGGAGGCCTGAGTGATTTTGAAAAACAGTATCGCCGAGGAATTGCGGCGGGAACAAATCCGCAGTCGGCAGAATATTGGGGAGATTTGCATGATTATGACCAACGAATGGTCGAGATGGCAGCACTGGGATATGCGCTTCTGCTTGCGCCCGAAAAAGTGTGGGAACCGCTGAGCGCCGAGGAACGGAAAAACTTGAACAACTGGTTGCTCCAAATTAACAGCTACAACAGTCACGATAATAATTGGAAGTTTTTTGCAGTGTTGGTCAACGCGGGGTTGGCGCATGTCGGCGGAGTGTATTCACAGGAGGCTATCGAATTTGGATTAAAAGCGATAGAGTCTTATTATATTGGGGATGGCTGGTACAGCGATGGTAAGGACGGCTGTAAGGATTATTATATCTCTTTTGCAATTCATTTTTACAGTCTGATATATGCCAAGACGATGCGAAACCTTGATAGTGCGCGCAGCGAGGTGTATCTGGAGCGGGCACGGCAGTTCGCGCAGGATTTTGTGTATTGGTTTGCAGAGGATGGCAGCGCTGTGCCGTATGGTCGTTCCATGACGTATCGGTTTGCACAGGCGGCGTTTTGGAGCGCTTGCGTCTATGCGGAAGCGGAAGTTTTTCCGATAGGTGTTTTAAAAGGAATATTGCTGCGGCATATCGGAGATTGGATGGATGCGCCGATTTTTGATAATGGCGGTGTGCTTACGATTGGATACCGATATCCGAATTTGAATATGTCGGAATTCTATAACGCGCCCGGCTCTCCTTATTGGGCATTGAAAACTTTTGCGGTGCTTGCTTTGCCGGACGAGCATCCGTTTTGGTCGGTTCAGCCGATGCCTTTGCCGAAGCTGGACGCAGTGAAAACCTTGAAACAGGCGGATATGGTGGCGCAGCGCTGTGCGGATATGGTGAATCTTTATCCTGTCGGGAATTTTCAGCCGCCCGGATTTGTTCATATGGCGGAAAAATATTCAAAATTCGTATACAGTTCACGGTTTGGGTTTAGCGTGCAGCGCTCCGGCAGAACGTTAGAAGAGGCAGCGCCGGACAGCATGCTGGCGTTTGAGGTAGATGGGTATATTTATGTTCGGCGCGGTGTGACGGAAGGTGTATTGGAAAACAACGCAATAAAAACAGTTTGGTCTCCTTTGCGCGGCATCACCGTGCGGACAGAAATTATTTTGACTGCAAAGGGGCATATTCGCAGACATGAGATAACAAGCGAGTTTGCCTGCCGCGCATATGACTGTGGTTTTGCGGTGGCAAATGATGGCGAGCAGGGATTTGAACAAAAAGCAGATGGCGGCAGCGCTCTGGCGCGGAATCACCGCGAAAGCTGCAAGGTGGACAGTGAAACGGGCAGTGGTATTGTTTTCCGTGCGGTTCCCAATACCAATTTGATGAACGCGATGACTTCTATCCCGGCAGTTTGCTATGAAATTAAAGAGGGGCACTGTGAGGTAGAAACTGTAATCACGACGGGGGAATATCTATGAAAATAGGGACATATCCCCTCGTGCTATGCGGCTTGATATTCTTATTAAGTGCAAGCGCAGCGTGCCGTGATGTGCGGGCAGAAGCCCAACAAGGCAATGAAAAAAAGGTTTATGCGCTGTATCACGGATTTCGCAGGACAAGGGAACATGACGGAGATTTAGGAACATGGAAGCAGTTCTTTTCCACCGAAAAATCTGCTACAGGGCAAAAAACGGTGAATTTTAATCCGGATTTATTGGACGCTGACGGCAGGGCGCAGGTTGCCTCTGTGAACGGCGGCCCGATTGTGGGGATGCAGTCTGAACTGGATTTGGATTACATAGAATATAAGATTTTGCTTGCGAAAATGGCGCATATTGATGGGTTTCTTGTCGATTTTGGTTTTCCTGAGTACGGAAATACGGTTTTGCTGAATGCTTTTATGGAGCAAGCAGAAAAGTATGATTTTGAAATAGGGGTCAATTGGTGTGACAGCTGGTTGGTTGACAAGACTTGGATTCAAGGCTACCGCCCGGAAATTACCACGCGGGCGGCAAGACTGGAATATTTTCAAATCAGTGTACAGTACTTATTAGATGAGGTATATTCCCGCAAAAATGCCGCTGTGGTACAGGGACATCCTCTGATTTTTCTGTTTGGCGGCGGTCCGACAGCCGATGAGATGAAAAATATTTTGGCGCAGGAGTATCGCCTGCCCAATGACTTGGGAGAACCGTGGTATGTTCGGCGTATTGCACCGCCGGGGCAGTACACAAGCGGGCGGGTGAGTTATTCCGCGCCTGACAGTGCGGCGCAGCCATGGCTGAATATTGGCGTAGACGTACATTCGTGGATTGCGCTTCGGCTGCGTCCGCGAGACGGTGTGCACACGGCATTTGATAAATACGCGACGACTGATGATGTGATGGCGTATAATGAAAAATTTTCCGCCCTTTGGAAAAGCGGAAAGAAAGTACATTTGAACACAGCTGTAGTCACCCCGGGGTTTGACAATCATGGCTGTGCCGGTTGGGGCGCAGGGACATTCACGGGCATTGAAAGAGACGGGGGCGAATTATATCGCCGTCAATGGCAGTTTGATTTGCAGAATAAAGATTTATTAGATGTGATATTTATTGCCTCGTGGTCTGATTTTACGGAGGGGCACGAAATAGAGCCTACTGTTACCCACGAGTATCGCGAGTTGGAAACCACGCAGAAGTACGCAGCGCAGATGAAAGATTTACCGTATTCGGAGGAAGAACGTGCTTATTTGCGTTTGCCTCAGCGACTGTTTGAAGCGCGAAAAAAGACTGCTCGGTTTGAAGAATTAGGCGCGCCGATATTTGATTGCTGTGCATGGCTGGACGAGACCGCGGAATATATTTCCGGCGGGCGTTATGCAGCTGCGGAGCAGACAATTGCAAAGGCGGAACAGATATTTTCCGCTTTAGAGCAGATGGAGCAAGTGGAAACGATTGTTGTCAGTACCGCGCAGAAAAATCTGACAGTGAGCGGAACGGCAGATGACAATGAAAATTATTCGCTTGGTGACGGTATTGCTTTGCGGATAGATGAAAATACGGCAAAATATTTGAGAGAGCGGGTCTATGATGCTGTTTTAAAATTTAGTTATGTCGATGATGATAATAAAAATATTTCTGTTACGGCGGGCTCTTTGCGGAAAAAGCCTGCGCTTATCGGTAAGACACAGGGGGATTTTTCTGTTGTTGCAGAAATTACCAAAGATGCGTCCGGACAGCGCAAGGCGGCATGTGTCCCCTTGTATCGGAAAAATATAGCGCTTACTCATAACGGAAAAAGCGGCAGTGATTTTTGGATAGAAGGCAGCGGTTTGGTTCGGGATATTCAATTGGTCTTTCATGTTCGTTCTCTTCCGCGTGAGCGAATGAAGAATGCCTTTTGGGTTGTCGCTGCTGCGGAAGATGAGAGTACTGTTACGGCGGAAGTGATAGTTGCTCCCGATGCTCCGTCTCAGTTTGTGCTTTTCGGATGTTTATTGCAGGAGGGCAGAGTGATATCTGTCAAAAGCTGTTTGACTTCAGAATTGTCGGAAATCAGCACTTTGTCATTTCAAAAAGAATATGCCGGTCAAAATGCTGTTTTAAAACTGTTTGCATGGGATTCTTTCAGGGGAATGGTTCCGTGTGACAGTGTGTGCTTGATTTCAAAGTCATGTTTCCACACGCCGTTTCTTAAATAATCCGCCAGCTTAGCGCTTGTCAATCGCGATACCACACCTTCATAATCTCCTCCGATTGCCTTGTAACATTCTTGTAACGTCACACTGTCATCTCCTCGTAAAATAGTATATGTATTATGCCTGTTTTGGTTTCTTTCCGCACATTTCCAATACTTTGTACAAACTTGCTTTAATGACCAGGCGGACATATTTAAATTCCTCTGTTCTGCAAAACAGCAAAGAGTTTACCGCTGTCGGCAGCAGTGCCGAAATACCTGCGCATATCAAAAACGAAACATATTCGCCGCCCGCATTTACGCTGCGGCAAATCAGCGCTGTCGCGACGCATTCAAGCGCGGTTAACATCGTGAATACGCCTATTTTGATAAATATTTTTACACAGTTTTTATTCAGATATTTTGAATAAAAAAGGACAATTTTAAAAGAAAACTGAATGATATATGTAGCGGCAGTTCCTGCCAGAATCCCCGGCATTCCGTAGATTTTTCCGCCAATGACCGAAATAATCACGTTTATTATCGTTCCCGCCAGCGATATCCACTTATCGTATTTGAACAGTCCTGATGCTGCAACCATATTTAACGCGGGAATATCCATAATGGTGATATAAAGATTAAATATCATGATGTACACCGTTATTCTGCTTATCAGCAAACCCTCGCCGAACGCGATAGTTATAAACCGGTCAATCAGCCCGGTGAGACACACTGTGCAAAAACTTGCTATCATGAACATGATAAACAAAAGTCTGCTGAGCACCTTTTGGACGTGTTCCGGCTTTTCCACCGCAATAAGATTGCCGATACTTCCTCTCGTTCCGCCTGCCAGCTGTTTTGTCACGCTTACCAGCGTATTTAAAATAATATTATAGTTTGAAAACAAGCCGGTCTGAATCGTTCCCGCAAAAACATTGATTAGTATATTATCGGTTGCGGTAGTTATAACGCCGGATACCTTGCCGATAAAAATATTTTTTACATCTTTGAAAATTGACCGAAGTTCATTTTTGGGAAGCGTCTCTTTTATCTCATTGATATACGGATATCGTTTGTCAACATACCTTGATATACAGATGTTGTTAATCACCGTTCCCGCAATCAAAAGCAGCAGATAATATGCCAATTCCCGTGTCAATTTTAAAACTACAATGCCGCCTATAATTGTCAAAACCCGATAGACCAAATCAAAAACAGTTATCACATATTGCTTTTGGTCGGCAGACAAAAGCGAACGCTTATATGTAAAAAAATAAGAGGACGAAGTCTGAATCAGAAACAGTATAAATATAAGCGATACATAGGAATTGCTGTAACTGACGTCTTTTACAATGAATTTCATAAACGGAAGAATGCAGATGCCCATAAGAGCTATCACGATTGCAATTCCCCGATAGACATACTTGTAGCAGCGCATCAGTTTTGCGATATGCGTTTTGTCGTTTTCAGCAACCGGTCCGTACATATGATATACTATCGCCGTGCCGATTCCCAGTTCGGCAAGAGACAAAAGCGTGATCACGCTGTTCAAAAGCGCGTTCAAACCTACCCCCTGCTGCCCTATTGTCTCCAGCATTACCCTTCTCGAAAACATACTGAGTACGCATATGATAATCTGTTGTGCAACTCCCCATACAGAATTCCTTAAGGCGGCAAAACTACGCATATTTATCTCACCTTCTCCTCATGTCATTTACCGGCAATTCTTTTTGTCAATTTCTCTATTCTGTTCAGAAAAGCGCTGACAAACGCCAAAAGAATACTATGTCTGTAAAATATATTCAAAAGAAAAAAATTTCTCTTTCTCACATTCCATAACAGTATTCTGTTTTGACGAGTCATATAATTGTCGGCATACTTTTTCTCCGCAACCGAGTGATATGGTTCCTTTGCCAAAAACTCAAAAAAGAGCCGTCGCCTTTTCAAAAAGGAGAGCGGGTTCTTTTTATGAAAGATATTCAGCGCCATATTGTCCAATATAGCCGCGGACACGCGGTTTTCAAGAAACAACAGAAAAACGCCGTCATCTGCCCCGAATTTATTCATTATGATTGTTTTGCAGTGATGTAAAACACTGTCGGTGACATGCTGAATATTTTCATTGAATTTGTTTGATACCGAATGTTGATTTATTCTGTAAAGGTACAGCATTTGTTCGCTGATAAACACTTTTCCGCTGCTGAGCAAGACGTCTACAAGAAATATTCTGTCCTCTGATTTTGCCAAACCTTCTGTAAATCTTATATGATTGCGTCTGATAAAGTTTGTGCAAAATACTTTTTCTATAACCCCTGCCGTCAAAATCATTCTGTCTGTTTTTGTGGGGATGGAACACAGATGAGAGATGCACATGCGCCTGATGTCAACCTCATCTCTCTATAGGTAAGCAATATTCGCTGTTTACCTTTGGAAAATCGTTTTCGCCTATGATTTTGTAATTATAATACATGACATCGGCGTCCATCTTGTTATTTTTCAAAACAGCCTCAAAAAATCCGTTGCACAGAATATCATCCGCGTCCAAAAAAAGCAGCCATTTCCCTTTCGCTTTGTCAATCATCATATTCCGCGCAAAGCTGACTCCCCTGTTAGCGACAAGTCCGATAAATCTTATACGCTCGTCTCTTTTGGCATATTCCTGGCATATGTGCGCGCTGTTATCGGAGGAGCCGTCGTCCACAATAATGATTTCCAGCCTTGGAGAGCTTTCTTTTATCACGCTGTCCAGACAGGCTCTTAAATAATCCTCTCTTACATTGTATACGGGAATTCCCACGGTTAACAAAATTTCATTCATAACGATACAATCCTTTTGAGCGCCGCAAATGTTTTTTCACAATGATTTGCCTCACGCTCTCCAAAAAATTTTTCCACTCTTCTTTTGTACATTTCTTCCATTTCCATTCCTGTTTCCGCTTTCTTGCAGATGTAACCGACAACTTCCTCCGGAGTTTTAAACACCGGACCGAAGCCGTCGGTATGACAATTAAAATATCCGCGTTTATACTGCGTTTTATAAAACATTTCCTCGTCGAACTGCAAATATGCCAAAGGCTTTGCCATATACGCAAAATCGTAGAACACACTGGAATAATCGGTGATAAGCATTGCCGATTCCATCAGCAAATCCTGCACATCGCTCTCGCCAAGCGATTTGACTTTAATTCTCGGATTTTCCGCAGCAAACAGTTTTGTGTACGGCTGTAACTCGTAATGCAGATATAAAACTATGTGCAAATCATATCGGTTCAGCGTTTCTCCCAGCTTCGCGTCGGACAGAATCCCCATAAAATTTTTATAGTACTCGCTTTGTTTGAAGTCTTTGTCACTGATTCCGCGCAGAAAGTATCTCCACGTAGGCATAATCAGAATTTGTCTTTTTGTCTCATGATTCTCCGATAATCTGTCAAATCTGCAAAGTCCGAGCATCTGTATCACGCCTTGCGGATGCGAATAATGCTCCGTCATATCCTCGTATTCGGGAACTGCGCTGCACACAAGCAAATCCGGTCGCGCCTCGGGGTAATGTAACTCGGGCAAATCGTTCGCTGTGATACCGTGTCTTATGAGCGCGTTTTTCCCCCGTACCAAATGAAAAACCTTGTCCAAGCGTTTAAATCGGTACGCGTCCGGAGAACAGCCCATATAATGCGTGCTTATCCGCACTTCCGCGCAGGCAAATGCCAGCATATGCCGGAATGTGTACGGCTCAATTACTTTTCCGAGTCCGCTCACTCTGACGTAATCGGGGGATGCGCTTTCTATCACAAACGCCGCATTGATTTCAGGATGATTTTTCGTGATATATTTGAAAAGATGCAGACCGTTATCTCTTGCGTCCGTTTTTCTCTCAGCAATCAGCCAAAGATTTTTGTATTGCGGAAAACGCTTTGCAATCATTCCGACGCAATATGCGAAAAGGTAGTACACCACATACCACGCATAGGTTAAGACACTCACAATTTTTTTCATTATAATCTCCAATACCGCCAGCCGACACTTTGCGCCTTTTCTTTGTCGATAACACCTTTCACGTCTATGAATACTTTATGGTTTGATTTTTTAAATATCGCGTCAAAATCATGTAACGCGAGATTTTTGAACTCGTCGTGCGCGACCGCTAAAATAACGCAGTCCGCGTCTGCCGCTTCGCTAAGGTCAATCGTTTGGATTTCGTATTTTTCAAACACCTCGCCGCTGTCGGCGATAGGGTCGAAAATCAGTGGAGATATTTCATATTCCCGCAGACGTTTCACTATGTCAAAAACCTTACTGTTGCGGATATCCGGACAATTCTCTTTAAAGGTCATGCCCAAAATGATTACTTTTGCATTTTTGGGCGCAAGCCCCGATAAAATCATCTGTTTTACGGCAGCATCGGCCACAAAATCGCCCATAGAATCATTCACTTTTCTGCCGGAAAGAATGATTTGCGAATGATACCCTAATTTTTCCGCCTGATAGGTAAAGTAATAGGGGTCAACGCCGATGCAGTGTCCGCCCACCAATCCGGGATAAAACCCGAGCGAATTCCACTTTGTGTTCATTCCTGCTATGACCTCGCAAGTGTCTACGCCCATTTTGTCAAAAACAATGGCAAGCTCGTTCATAAAAGCTATGTTGATGTCTCTCTGCGAATTTTCGGCAACCTTAACCGCCTCGGCGGTTCGTATGTCGGACACTGCAAAAGTTCCGGCGGTTATCACCATATTATACACCGCGCTTATTTCTTCCAGCGCCTCTTCGTCAATGCCGGAAACTATTTTTGTAATATTTTCAAGCCGATGAATTTTATCGCCGGGATTGATGCGCTCAGGCGAATATCCAACCTTGAAATCCACTCCGCAGGTTAGCCCCGACTCTTTTTCCAGAATCGGTACGCAGATATCTTCCGTCACACCAGGGTAAACCGTGCTTTCAAATACGACGACAGCACCTTTTGTCAAATATTTTCCCACTATACCGCTTGCGTTCTCAACAGGAAAAAGATTGGGCGTATGGTCTTGGTTGATAGGAGTAGGTACTGCTATAATATAAAATTTCGCTTCCGCAAGTCTTGCCTCATCGCACGTAAAATCAATCCCTGACTGTTTTACAGCGTCATTCCCCACCTCGCAGGTTGGGTCTGTACCGTTTTTGTACAGTTCTATCTTCTTTTCGTTCAAATCAAATCCGATAACCTCCGCGTGCCTGGCAAACGCGACTGCAAGCGGCAGTCCGACATATCCCAACCCGACAACGGCTATCTTTTCTTTTTTCTCTTGTATATCACGGTAAAGCGGCATATCTCTTACCTCCCGTCAGTTAAATTTTATACGTTCGCGTTGTACCCTCTCATTCCGTCTTTCATTATCGAAAACGCCTTGAAAAAGCTCATTTCGGCATTTTTTAAAATCTGTTTTTTCACTGCCAGAAATCTCAGGCACAAAAGAGTTGCAAATTTTTTTGAAATTGCGGCAAACAAAGCCCCTTTATCATACAAAAAATTTTTATCATACCCTTTAAACCAGGTGGACGGTCGCTCGTTTTTCAGAGTGGCTATGTATACGGGAACTGCAAAAATTTTCAGTCCTCTGTTCAGGCAGTCTCTCAAAAACAAGGTGTCCTCCCCGGACTGATACATACAGCCGCCGCCGAAACAGGTATTAAAAAATATCCCCCGTGTTTTCACCGCCCTGCTCTTAAAAGCAATTCTGACCGCGCCAAACCGCATATAATTATAATGTCTTACCCTAAACTTTTTTCTGATGATATAGTTTTCCTCATCGCCGTATAGATTAAAAATCAGCATATCCGCCCGCGGGTTTTCGCAAAAAGCTTTTTTCACAATGTCCTCATATCCGTCAAGGTAACTGATGTCGTCGTCGGCAAGCAGGCAAATGTCCGCGTCCGAATGCATAAGCGCGAGGTTTCGGTTGATTCCCACTCCGCGCGTGTCTGTGCATATCATTTTCACGCCAAATGTACCAAAAGATTTTTCTTCCGTTTGGTTTTTGCCGTTTTGATTGGCAATAATCGCATCAGTTTGTATATTCATATCTTCCGCAAGTGAAAAATCGTTTTGATTGATTGCCGCGCACAAAACCTGCAACCCGCCCATATTTGCCGCCCCCTTCCATTGTTTGCAGCCTTTTAAAACCGTCCCATGCTTCTAAAATCAGTCAGAATCCTCTCCCATGATGAGATTATCAAATTCTTTTACGGCGTCCCTGTTATTCGGTGTTTTTTTATCAAATTTCAACTCGTTAAAATTTGTGAAAAGTTCTTTCAAATCGCGCAGAATAGCCTTATCGTCATTCGGCATAACACGCCCGATGCCGGGCAACCCAACCATTTCACGCGCAGACGCTGTATCGGTTGTAAAAATCGGAAGGTTCAAAATTGCCGCTTCTCCGAAAACCATCGGAGCCGCCTCGTCATAAGACGGAACCAGCAACACATCCGCCGCGCTGAAATACGGATAAGGATTGTCCAGCGTTCCAAGCAGTATCACGCGTTCCTCCAGCTTATATTGGCTGATAAGCCCTTTGATGTTCTCTCTGTCGGCGCCGTCGCCCGCTATCCTCCACACAAAATCGACTCCCGCGTCTCTGATACTGCCAAGAATAGGTATCATTCGCGCAATTCCCTTTTCCGCGCTTAGCCGCGCCGCAGAAAATATATTGATTTTCCCGCTTGCGCGCGGCGCTTCATAAGCCTTTGAAAGTTTTATAATCCGTTCCGCGTGATAGCAGTTATGTACGGTCACTGTTCTGTCTTGCAGAGTCGGGACAACTTTCAAAAATTGTCTTTTTACCGAGTCGGACACTGCTGCGATTTTGTCAAAGCGTTTCAGCGTGTCGATATTATATCTGCATCTGCCTTCATAATTCTCAAAATCACAGTGTATAAAGCAGATTTTCTTTTCTGCCTTAACCGCGTTCAGCACCAGTTCCGCGCATCCTCCGTAAAAGCAATCCGGAGCGCCGTTCTGCATATATGATATTGCGGCGTCATAAACACCGTCTGGTTTCTCCATTCTGCTCAAAAAACCAAAAACAGTTTTTGTCTTAAAAATTCTCGTCATGATTACCAAAAACCCGCGCCAAAGCATGGTAAAGAACCCTTTGTCTTTTGCCTGTGCGTGAGACATTCCCAGCACCCGCACAAAACGGTTTGCCGTAATGACTCTGACATTTTCAGGAATCTCTTTCAGCAGTTCCCCCTCGGGGTTCAGCAAAAACAGACTTACCTCGTACTTATCCGCGATTTCGGGCAGCAGATTGGCAAGCGCTCTTTGGATACCGCCTATCTGCATATTATTGTTCATGATAAGAATTTTTTTCATATAATGATTTTATGCCTCCATATCATCGATACGTTCCAAAGATATATCCGGAATAATCGGGTTGTCAGAGATAACCTCATCCCATAAATCATTTTCAATTTCGGTTTCGTCCTCATCATCCGGCAGGTTTTCTTGCTGAGATTTGCTGTATGACGCGTATTTTTTCATAATTTCATAAGAAATTGCCGCGATACATGCGAGCGCAAATCCGAGGAGAAGCGCAAACAGGATATAAACTGCCGGATATACGTTTTTATATGACCGTATCCCTGTCAGGCACTCAATATGTTTCTGCGGAATATAGGAGTTATAATCATCAATCAGGGCAAACGCTATGCCGTATAATTCTTTTAGCTTATCCAGCGTCTGGTCAATATCCTGCTCCACATCTTTTTTGTATTGTTCATAGTTAATGCCGGCATATGCGGGTGTTGAAAAAATATTAATAACATCTGCACAGTGCTGAGCGTCAATATTATTATTGTTTACTCCTATTCTGTCAGCAATATAATTTTTTATAAGCGTATCGTATGTAGTCTGCTCATGGATGCGGTCAACTTTATCTTCTTCAATCGCATGTATAATTGTGACGTTGTCATCGCCGTCGTTTTGGTTGGAATTGTAAGAATTCGGCACGTTGACATTAGCGGTTACATAAGCGTTCATTCTATCCTCTGCCAAACTCGCTTTTTCGAATGAATTCTTTGCGTTAAGCTCATTTTGTTCTTTGCGCTCGGTATATTTATTAAGCAGTAAAGTCCTGTTCTTAGTCAGTTTAGCCGTATATATCTCCGAAAAAATCTGCGGCATCTTAAAATCGGACAAATAGGAAAACTCGTTAATCAAATCGTTGAATGTCATGCCCGTTGTCGGAGAACGATACTCATCGTCACTGCCAACATAGCTCTGCAAAACATCAATTGACGCGTCAATGTTATCCTGCAGAATTTCCGCCTGCTCGATATAGTCGTAATCCCCTTTGCCGAGATTATAATCAATTTCACTGACCGTAGCTAAATATATATATTTTTCGTTATAATATTTAAAGTAATTTTCAATCAGCCTGTCCAGAGTATCACGGGTATCAAAGAATGAATGATTGCCTTTATATATCACCCGATACACGTTTGAATGATGTTCATACGCCTCTCCGTCTTTCAGCTTTGCCTCTTGAATAGCCGATTCACTTTCCGAAATGACCGGTACAATCTTGGTGTTGGATCTCACGTTGTCGTCTGTCAGTTCAAACGGAAGATCCTTGTTAGCGTTGATTACAACTTTCGGAGAAATAATCTCATTCGCGTCAAATTTACTGCCGTCAAGCGCTTTTCCCTCGGAAATACAAGCATCTTTGTACTGTATCACAACCTCTGAGGAATAGGTCTGTATATGGTCAACAAAGACGCAGGACAATATCAGCGCCGCCGCGACGGTAACCAAAATCATAAGTTTATGTTTAAACAGAAATATAAATAAATCCCATATTGTAAGTTTCATTTCGCAATGCTCACTTTCTGTATTTTGTCATTATCAGCAGCGCCTGTTTTAATGTTGCCGTTTTCCTTGAAATTAAGGCATAGAAAAATTCCATATAAACAATGATTATCAGTGACAGGAACAGACCCAGCAAAATAAATTTTATAATAATCATCAAATCCACCGGTCCGCTCTTTTTATTGATTTGATAATTAAAATAAGACTCGGTTTTATACCCTAAATATTCGTCGTCCAGCTTTACGATTTTTTCCGATAATTCCGTAAAATCTTTTATAACGGAAGCAAGATATTCATCAGCGTACTTAATCTGTTCCGCTGTGCTGTCCGGCGCTTGACTGAGTTTCTGGTAATTGTTGTTGTAACTGTCAAGTTTTTTGGAGATACGGGACGCGTCCATTCCGTCCTCATACGAATTTTTCGCGATGTCGTCTATGCCCGTCTTGGTACGGCTCATATAAAAGCTGCGGGTGTTATCAAACGCCGGTATAAACGCCACTGCCGTAATCTTAGGATCGTATTTTTCCAGTGCGCTTTTTGCTATATCGGATGCCTGATGCTTTTTATTGTATAAAATTCCGCTTTTATCCATCAGATATTTCAGCTTGTCAACATTCGCGCCGCGGTTTTTGGATACGCGGTTCTGTACTACATAAGCGTTGAACTTCTCTAATTTTACGTCACGGAAATTGTCCAGTTCATCCTTCATAGTCGCAAAATTTATATTATCGTCGGAACGGAACGCCCGATTTTCCGAGCGGTGAAGATTCAGCAAGGATGCCATTCGGTCAGCTCTGTCATATAAAATCCGATATATCTCCGTATAGTCATAATCCGAAAAATCATAACTGTTTTTGTCAAAATGAAGGATGGAATTGTTTTCCGCGTGATTTTTATTGAAATAGTCCTCATAGCTCTTGGCAAGAGATTCTAAAAACTCGTAGCTTTCATTTTTGGCAAGCTTATTTTTCTGCGAATAAGACAAATAAAATGAAGTCGGTACATAGGACGCGTGGGAATCGCTTTTAATATCATCAAGAACCGAATCCATCTCTGTTCGGGAAAACTTCGTTGTAATATACATATGGCTCCTGATGGAATCGTTTGTCTGCTTTTTCATTTTCAGGTTCGCCTTTGCGTTGTCCAGAATTTCATCGCAGGTCAGTTCCGATATGTTAAACCTGCTCCCGTCGGGATTTAATCCCTCTTCCGCGCCCGGATAGTTCAGGCTTATTACCATAGACTTAGCGGTAGAAAGTACAAAAAAGTGATACATTTCTCCTATCACAGCAAATGTTATCACCGCGACGGTGATAAAAGAAAGATATTTTCTTCTCAGTAATCTTTGAATCGTTTTATACATTATTCTGGTCTCCTCTTTGTGTTGTCCGCAAAACATTTTCCGGTAAATCTTTTTCAAACGTCATCGCGCACATCATCATAATATTGAGATATGGCTTAAACACATAAAATGTGAGCGACATTGAAAACGCCAACAGTGATATAAAAGCGCATACATACAGCGTCTGCCTTCCGACGGTGCGTATCAGACACGCCGCAATTACTGTTAAAAACAGAAATAAACCTATTATTCCCTCGTCGCTGAGCACCTGTATGTAGGCATTATGCGCGACACCGTTCAAAAATCCCGCTTTTGACAGAATTTCATTGCTTGAAAACACTCCCGAACCGTGTATCATTCTGCCCGATGAGCGGGCGGTATAATTAAGCAAATACCCCCAAATTTCAAATCGTCCGGTTCCTCCGCTTTCCATGACCGATTCAACGGAGTACCGCTCCCGTACATCTTCCGGCAAATTCGGAAAAACTACGGTAATGACTGCGACACCGACCAATACGCCGACAATGGTTATGGCAATTCTTGATTTTATATTTTTCATTCCAAGCAGGATGTATACAAATATTCCGGCAAGAACACCAATTAATCCGCCCCTTGAGCCTGTTTTGAATATAGAATAGAACGACAGTATAATCAGGAGTATATACAGCGGATAGAATTTTCGACGCTGCAAAATGCGTTTTATGCTAACAAGCATTGCCATAATAAAATACGCGCAAAAATGGTTTTGGTCTTCCTCAAATCCAAATATTCTTATCACCGCGCGGCTTTCGGTTTTGCTCAGTGACTCGGTTGACGTAAGCGCGGCGATTACACATACTACGCCTACAATAATCCACGCGGTTTCCATCCATTCCCGCTCGCGCTCGTTATAAATTCTTACGCTTATCATGATAAGCATAAGCAGTCCCAAAGCCATATCCTTTGTGATGGTAACACTGCTTTCATTGCGATACATCAGCAGAAGCGCTACTGTGTACAGAATATACACCGTGTAGGTGAAATGTATGTAATTCAGCGTGAAATGACATCTTCCCAGAAGCAGTCTTGCTCCCAGAATTACCGCTATCGGTATTGATATGAGCTTTAAGAGCGAACCCCACGGTGTTGTGACAACCGTGAGAGGCAACGCTGTAAAGTACAGACACACTAAAATGCAGTCCACACTTATCGGTTGTTTGTTGGTTTCATTCATCATCATTCTCTGCCCTTTGTCTGCCTTCTGCTTCGTTTCATTTTATCAACTGTCAGCCTGAGGGGGCGCAGTATGGTTTTTACGCGCCATAATGCGATATTCATTCCCCATTGCGGCAAAAAACTTAGCATTCTTTTTGCCAGGCAAAAATTGTATTTATATTTTTCATATATTCTGCTTCCGGAACCCGTAAGGCTGTTGTAACGGCGGTAATAACAATATAACGGGTCGGAACAAAAGCGAACGCTTGCGGCATCGGTATACGCCTCCATAGAAAACGCGGCGTCCTCCGCAATTTTAAAGTTTTCCAAAAAGCGCAAATTTTCTATAATTTTTCGTTTGAACACTGACGCCCACACGCTGTTCAGTCCTATGCCGTTTATGAACTGTGGATACACCTTATCTGCAAAATCACACTTTACAACCATCTCGTCTTTGATTATCCTGTTTTGCGGAAGTTCGGTTTTTCCGTCGGGGTATACGCATATATATGAAAATCTTACAATATCGGCGTCCTCCATTTTCTGCAATTCCAAAATCTTTTTGAACGCACCCGGCATATACCAATCGTCAGCGTCGCAGAAAGTGATTAGCTCTCCGCAGGCGTTATCAAGACCGACGTTTCTGACTGCTGCGACATTTCCGCTGTTTTTTTCAAGCGTAATAAGTTTGATTTTGTCTTTATATTTTTCCAGCAGATGGGGAGTGGAATCGGTCGAGCCATCATCAATTACAATGATTTCGGCGTTACATTCCTGCGAGATAATTGACTCGATGCATCTGTCAATATACTCTTCCGCATTATATACCGGTACGATAACGGATAATTCTTTCAAGCCGAACACCTCCCTGGCTTGTTCTATGACAGTTTTTTCGGTTTTCTATGGCGCAAAGCGGTTTTATTGGAGAACTGCGGTTTCCTGTGTTTGCTTTTCCGCAGAATCCCGTCTGTCTGTTTCCTGTTTCATATCTTCATGCACTCCGTCCGACGCTTCTTTTACACACATCACCAGCATCGTCTGAACAAGCAGCTTGATATCCAGCCAAATTGAAAATTTGTCTATGTACATCCAATCAAAAAGTATTTTGTTCGGAACTGTTGTGTTATATTTGCCGTAAACCTGCGCAAAGCCGGTTAACCCCGCCCGAAACATATATCTCAGGTCGTAGTTTTTCACCGTTCTGCTGTATTCGTCGGCATATATCGGGCGTTCCGGTCTCGGCCCGACAAAAGACATCTCGCCTTTTAAAATGTTTAAAAGCTGAGGCAGTTCATCCACCCTGTGCGCTCGGAGAAATTTTCCAATCCCTGTTATTTTGGGGTCGTCTGCTGACGCAAGTCTGACGCCGTCTTTTTCCGCGTCGTTTACCATGGTTCTAAATTTGTAGATATCAAAACGCTTTTTATGGATTGTGTAACGTTCCTGTTTATAAAAAACAGGACCTTTCGTACCGAGTTTTATCAGTATTGCTATTACGGCAAAAGCCGGTGAAAGCACAATCAACCCAATGATTGACGCAAAAATATCAAAAAGACGCTTCACAGCTTTATGTAAAAATCTGATTCTGTCAATTTTAAGACTGAGCAGAGGGGTATCGCTGATTTTTGCGGTCGTACTTCCGATACAGCTGATATTTTTGATTGTGGGAAAAATATAAATCGGTATCGCCTGTATTTTTGCGTTAAGAATTACCGTATCTGCGGTATCTTCGCTTACATCTCCCATCATAATGATACTGCCGGCAATCTTTACTATCTCCGCAATTTCATTTTCGCTGTACTCCGTTACGCGAATCGTTTGCACCGTTCCGTAATCGACCGCGTTATTTAGCGCCTCTTCCGAAAACTCATTTGGAATATGTTCCGAATACAGAATCAGCAGTGTCTGTGACTTTCTTTTTTTCATAAAGATTCTCAACAGCAAATTCCTTAAAATCAATAAAATCGGATAACACACTGCCAAAATAATCCATGTTTCTCCAACCGTTACCGAACTTTCAACGCCAATCCATAAAACAACGGAACATACAGCGCCTGACAAAATCAATCCGACTGCAATCAGCAGCGGTTGTTTCTTTTTCTGAAATGCATATGAGCGTAAATCATTATCGCTGTCCAGCAAGCCCAGCGTCAAACAGGCAATAAGGGTTCCTGCCGAATATGTAATAAAATCAATTCGGTGCCGGAAAATAAACCTGTCAATTATTAAAAATATCAGAAAAATTACAAAAATATTTAGTAATATCCTGAGTTGTTTGCTGAGTCTGTTGATGTGTACGCTCATAAAGTATCCCTCCATAATAAATGAAAATACTTTGTCAGATATATGTAATCATATCATTCTCTTTTTGAACGTCATCCGACTTTCTTGTATCACTAAACATATCTTTTGTATGTTCTGCTTTGTTTTCGAACGCGAAAGATTCCTTTGAATCTGCGAAAACCGAAGCCGCCTCCACAGCTTTTCCATGAATCACAAAAAGGGTATCAAAATCCTCCTCATTCATCGGTTTATGGAAATAAAATCCCTGCAAAATGTCACAGCCCGCCTCTTTGGCAATATTCTCCTGCTCGACTGTTTCAATTCCGCCGCAGAACACCACTGCGTTAATTTCTTTTGCCATCTTTACTACATTGTCAAAAATAACTCTGCCCGTTCCTTCCATTCCGTTGGCAAGCAAACTTCTGTCAAGTTTAATCGCGTCCGGTTCGGTACTTGTCATATCTCCCAAGGCGGTATATCCTTTGCCGAAATTGTCCAGACAGAACTTAAAGCCTGCGTATTTGAGCTGAGCAACATTCGCACTGAAAGTTTCTGTATCTTTAGCGACACTGTCCTGCGCCATCTCAATCACAACCATACTGTTTCTTATACCCGCTTTTGACGCTATGCTTATCATAGTGTCCGCAATTCCTTTGCTGGTAAGGGTTTTCTTTGTCAGCTTGCAGATGATAATTACATTTCTGTCAACTCTTTTTGCCGCCCATTGACAGCATTTTGTAAACACATACATATCAAACTTTTTATAAAGTTTTTCTTTCTTGATAGCATTTAAAACCTGATTTGGCAGAATGTTTTTTGAATTGTTATCTTTCAGGCGCGTTAATGCTTCACAGCCCACAATCTCTCCTGTATGGGCATCCAGACACGGCTGATACATCTGATAAAATTCGTTGTTGTCTATCAGACTTTCAATATTTCTTTCAATGTTGTCATTTTCAATGATCAACTGAAGACTGTTTTTATCCGATATAAGATATTTATTCTTTTCGGCTTTTGCAACTCGTGACGTCTTTTTCGCATAGCCTGCCGCCCTTTGGAATTCTGTTTTTCCGTTTGCAGCCGTATATACGCCTATAAAGGCGTCAATCATCTTGAAATCTTTTCTGTGCGCGCTCAGAAAATGTTTGCAAAAATATTCCGCCTCTTCTTCAGACACGGTCGTGACTACTATATAATTGTTTCCGTCTACCCGCGCCGCTTCCCCGCAGCCGTGAGCGCACAGACGTAAAACCTCTCCTGCCACTTGCTCCTGTAAGCGAACCATCTCTCTTCTTTCAATCGTTATCTGCAGGTTCTCATAGAAAACGCTGATATACAGCACCATACACTTTTTATGCTGTTTTAAAGAGTGTTCATAAAATTTCCTTACTCCCGACATTCCGGACAATACCGGAACGGCATTGCCAATATCACTGTTTCCGGCCATTCCGAAAAATACAATTGCCAGAAAAACAATCGCTGCCAGTCCTATTACCAAAATTGTCATGTCTACCATGTAACTTCCCCTTTATCTTACTATATTTATTACTGCTTTATAACGCCTTAGAAGCTGCCCCGCATCGTCGCAATGGCCCGCGCTTGCGCCCCCTGCTTACTTAGCAGGAGTTCGCCTGCTCTGTCATTGCTTACGGTATGTGACGGGCATATCTCCCGCATCACGGCGTTAAAATGCTTTTAGCGTAGCTAAAGCTTTCAATTCAATCTTGTATAAGTGTTATCAAAACTACTTCCGGCGGGTTAAACAGTCTCGCCTTATCCGGATTAAAGTCACATCCGCGGCTTACAATCATAGCTGCAGATGTTTCTTTGTACACTCCGCTTGTATACTTCGGAAAGAGATTTCCTTGCTTTCCTATCACTCCTCCTACAAAAGGCAAGCGTATAATTCCGCCATGCATATGTCCCGATAGAATTAAATCTATCGGCAAGTCGCTAATCTGCGGATACATATCCGCGCGATGATACGCCAGTATGTTAAAAGAATCTTTCAACACATTGCTGTTTATTGTCTTGCGTATCTTTTGAAGCTCTTCGTCGTCAATAAACTCATCCGGTACATCTTCAATTCCTATTATCCGAATCGTTTCACCGTCCTTTGTTATATTATCGTAGGAATTTATAAGCATTGTAACTCCGGCTTCTCTTAATGAGTCGGAAATCTTTTTTCTTTTTATATAGCCGTTTGACGCCTCGTGATTGCCGAAAATTCCATAAATACGCATATCATTCGGCAAAGCGTGTATAATTTTCAAAACGTTATTCAGAGATTCGTCAGGCTTTTGAATCATATCTCCCGCGAACAGCACAGCGTCCGGTTTTGCTTGTTCCAACAACTCTATGAATTTATCTGCATACACTGAGTTATGGATATCTGCAATAACCGCAATCCGGTATCCGTCAAATGCCGCGGGCAGATTTTCGTTTGCATATTCATATTCTGTCAGATAAACATTTTGGTTGTTGAAATAATTCACAGTAAGGACAAGAGCCGTCAACAGCACAAATATACACAAAAATATTAAAATTCCTGTTATTTTTCGTCGCCTTGACTTTTTTCTCAAGCGCATCTTTCATATTTCACCTCACAAATTCTAACGCACCGGTTCAGATATTTTTCTGTTTACCCTATCGGCAATCTCAGGCATTTTGCCTGTCAGATACGGCCCGGGACATTCGGTTTTTTCAGAGAACATACTGTGCAGTGTCAGATTGCCGTCGGAATTTCCGGTAAAAATCATTTCCTTTATATTATTTCTGCGGCAAATATCAGCGCATAATTCAATCAACGCCTCCATGGACGCGTCACTCACATGCCACTGACCGCCTTTTTCGTCGTTTGCGACTTCTATCGTTATCGCTTGGTGGTCGTTTTCCCTGCTGCTGGAAGTCCACGGTCTGTTGTGTTCCTCCACATAGCAGCCAATCTTACCGTTGATATCAACAGCGTAATTCGCCGATGCCTCTCTGTCGCGGTTGGCAAAGTTTTTACCTACTTTTTCAAGCGACATCGTACCCGCCATATGATGAATCGTTATCTTCCTGATTTTGTCTTTGCGCGGGAAGTCCGCGTTGGGACTTAAATAGGCGTATTGGATATACGGACTGTTGCGGTGTATCACCTCGTTGAGCGGTTCGCCGGTAAGTTCAGTTCCGACATTGTCCGGAAGTTTAATATAAGATATTTGCCATAAAGTGATGCTGAGCGCGAACAGTGCGGCAAATACTGCCAACAGCACCCATATCACAAGAAAATTCTGTTTTTTCTCTGACAAATTTTCACCTCCGTTATAATATCAGATGATATGTGAACAGCGCTGCAAACACCGCAAAAATCATTCTTGCCGTGACTGCGTTTAAGCGTGTTCCGCCCTCCTGCGGATTGCTTTCTTCTATTATCAAAAATACCATAAACTTGTTTATAAAAAACACGGTATCAATCATGCTGTGCAGGCAAAACGCGACAAGACCCGGGCGGCTGCGCATACTTTGCTTTTTAAGAAAGCCTCTGACACATATTACAACCAGTGCCGCCGCTGCCGCAAGTCCCATTTCCACCGCTACCGAAATTAAAGTATTATGTATTTTATTAACGGCATAATACTTATCCGCATCTGTCAGATTAAGCAGTCGCCATTTATTGACTCCGACTCCCAGCAGCGGGTGTTTCATCATATAACCTAAGCCACTGCGCATCATTCCGACGCGGTCCGCAAAAGTTTCAACCGCGCTTGGTCTGACACTGATTAAAATCGCGGCAATCACTATAAGCATTATTGCAAGTGCGGCGCTCATACATTTATAGTTTATCAAAAACTCCTCAAATTTGTTCCAGAAAATCAGGAACACGCATATGTATATAAACACCGGAATACACAACAGCGGCGCATTGCTCCGCGCGGCTGACAAATACAGCAGTAAGCCCAACCCTATTCCCATACATATTTTGGCAAGCATAAACGCCGCATAGTCAAGCGTTTGTTTGATGCCGCATTTTTTAAGCTTCGATAATACGAGCGTAATATATGCCGCTCCGAGCGCGCAGCAGCTTCCCATTGACAGTGTCAGCGTCAGCGCAGCGAGAAAAGCAGGTTCCATACACTTAAGCAACGCACGGATTTTATTTCCCCGGGGGCTATCTTCTGCATCGGCGGTACAATTCAAAAGAGCCGTCCAGCCTATTACGCAGAAAATTCCCATACTGTTCGCGTTGGAAAAAACGCCTTCCAGCCGCATAACAAGATTATGACGCAGCACTCTGTTGATAAACTGGATAATCCCGAATATTGCGACGCCTGCCGCCAGTATTATACATAACCGTTTCAGCACTCTTAAATCCTCATCGCGAAGATATGCCATTAAAAGATAAACCACCGGAAATATTAGTTGAACGGCAGTTACATCTTCTGAAATATTGCCATATGCCGCATAACATGAGACGATACAAAAAAAGTTGTATACAATAAGCGGAATTAAGATCCACAAATCCACCTTCACAGAACCTTTTATGAACCCAATAAGGCAAAAAATAATCCCTGTAAGACAGATAATAGAATCCGCTTTTACTTGAAATGCGGCCAATACGCAGATAGGTAAAAAAGCGCAAATAACAATCCTTGCCATGCCTTTTGCCGCCAACAGTGCACACGCCAAAAGGCCGATAAAACAGAATATGAGTTTTTCCACTCCGTTTATAAAAAAAATACAAAGAGACAAGGATAAACAAACAACAATATAATGATACTGTAAATTACCAATCCAATACTTTAGTCTGTTCATAGATGTGTTTCCCTTTTATTAAATTTATTATGCAGCAAAACCGTCCCCAAACAGAAATACGTTCGTTTTGAAAGTATTTGTTTGCGGTCGGAGCTCCGATATTCCGTATATTCGGCAAGAGGTCAAGACTTCCGCTTATTATATTGTGGATAGAAAAGCCTAAATTTTACGCCAATTTTATTCCGCCCTCCCCAAACAGATCCTCTATGGTGCAATTTAGAATTTTTGCCAACGCCGGCAGTTTATCAGCTCTCGGCAGTGCCTCGCCTTTCTCCCATTGAGAAATATTTGCCTGTGACACTCCTATTCTGTGAGCCAGCTCGCATTGCGTAAAATGTTGCTTTTTTCTCTGGATTTCTATCCCGCGCATGCTATCACCTCTTTATAGGGTATGCCTATATTATAAGTTCAATTTATAATTTTGTCAACACTTTTATACATTTTCCTTATATTCCGGCTTTGTCACAATATTTAGCTTTACTTTCATATAAGTGCAACTTATAATATAAGTAACGTTTATATTTCGTTGGACGGTGAGACTATGTTACGGTTGAGAGAACTCAGAAAAGCACGACATTTAAATCAAGAACAATTAGCGCAGCGCCTTGGTATCACGCAAGCGACACTCTCCTGTTGGGAAAACGAAAAGTACGAAATAGATAACGCGAGTTTGTTAAAATGTGCGGATTATTTTAATGTAACGGTCGATTACCTTTTGGGCAGAGAAAAAAAGCCGTCTGCACCTTCAGACAGCCTTTTCGATAAAATTACCGAGATATTCAATCGTCTTGATGATGACAGACAGCAGACGGCTCTTGAATATTTGGAGTTTCTTGCTTCACGCGGCAATCCAAAAAAATAAGGAACTCCAAAAACTCCTTTTTTTGATTTTCTGATAAGTTCTCTAACAAATTTTTCATTTTGTGCGCATTATCCATTTGAAAAACCTCCTTTTTTGTAATATACCCTAAAAGAGGAGGCGATACATTGCAAAAAACTTACAAATCTAATTTAAAAAGTTGTAAAGAAAATTTTATCAAACGGTTTTTTTGCCCCGTTTTTTCTCTGCGCGTTCCCGTTCCAAAGTCTTGCGTTCATACGCTTTGACAATCTTTTGCACCAGCGGGTGACGTACCACGTCTTTTTCGCTTAAATAGAGAAATTCTATGCCCTCCACGTTCCGCAAAACCGTCTCCGCATCTTTTAATCCCGATTTTTTGTCCGACGGCAAGTCCACCTGCGTGGTATCGCCCGTCACCACGATTTTAGAAGAAAAACCCATACGGGTCAAAAACATCTTCATCTGCTCGGGCGTGGTATTTTGCGCCTCGTCCAAAATAATAAAGGCATCGTCCAGCGTTCTTCCGCGCATATACGCCAGCGGCGCGACTTCAATCAGTCCGCGCTCAATATTTTTGTGGAACGCCTCGCCGCCCAGCATATCGCCGAGTGCGTCATAGAGCGGGCGCAGATACGGGTCAACTTTATCCTGCATATCGCCCGGCAAAAAACCTAATTTTTCGCCTGCCTCTACGGCGGGGCGGGTCAGAATGATACGGTTGACGTCCTTGTTTTTAAACGCTGCAACCGCCATGGCGACCGCAAGATAGGTTTTACCTGTTCCCGCAGGACCGATACCGAACACGATGGAATTATTCTTTATCGTCTCCACATATTTTTTCTGACCGAGCGTTTTCGCTTTAATCGGCGTCCCGCGGGAGGTAATGCAAACGCAGTCCTTGCCGAGTTCTTCCAGTTCTTCCTCATTCCCTGCTTCTACCTGCGATATGACATAGCGAACCTCGTTTTCTCCGATGGTTTCGCCCCGCTGCGCAATGGCAAGTAAATTTTGTATTACCTTCAGGGCATTGTCCACGTACTCCGGCTCGCCGCCGATTTTAATTTCCGAGCCGCGGTTAATAATCGCAACGTCCAGCGCTTTCTCCACCAGACGGATATTCTCATCAAAATTGCCGAACAGGTTAATAACCAGTTCCATGTTGTCCACATCAATATGACGTTCCATGCCTTTCCCTCTTTCTTACCGGGCAGGCTGCCCGGGATTTTCCTGTGTTGTCTCAGAATTGTTTTGTACCTCTCCAATATCATACGGCAAAACGTCAATTTTGTCAATCATTGATTGCTTGGCAATATTCTCCCGACATTCATATTCCACCGCAACCCTGACGGTTTGGTCGGAAGCTGTGTGTGTGACGGCGATATTGCGCACCTCCGCGTCCGGCGGCAGTTCCGATTCAATCTGCGCTTTTAGTTCCTGCGCGGCAAACTCTATCGTCTCCTGTTCCGTGCGGGATTTTTGCACCACCTGCTGCTCGGTATAGGTGTCACAGCTCCAAAACAGCGAGGGAAAAATATCAATCGGCAAACTATATTCCTGCTTCGTTTCGATTTTCTCATAGACGGAATAAGGCGGACGTCCGTTGAAGTAGAAATTGACCTTGCATTTTAAAATCTGCGCGCGATACCGCTTTTTGACGTTTCCTGTTTCTATTTTTTCCTCATATTGTAAAGGATATTCGCCCTCTTTTTTATACCATGTGGTCGCGTAAATATCACCGAATGAATGCACATACCGCATTCCCTGCGAGGCGCTGTCCATAATGCCGCTGACCAGCAAGTCTCCCGCCGTGACCGCGTCGTTGACTTTGACCAGTGTCTGTCCCTCGCGCACCTCCAACCCGCTGATGACGCCGTCATGCTCCGCAACGAGATTGCAGGGCGTGTTTTGGTCAATCCGCGCGAGCGGTTCCAGTCGTTCTCTGACCTCCACATACAGCCGCGACCCTTTCAGCGCAGCGCCGACCCACGCAATATCCGCAAGGTCGGTCATCATTTGATTTTGGAGCAAATCCGTATCAAAGGAATTTAAACGGACGCCCAGCCTGACCCCGAACCGTTCCATACATTCGGTAATTACCGCCTCGCTGACGCGCTCGTTGCCGATGACGGTGATACCCATGACGTGTGTGGAAAAGTACCACATCATCAGCAGAAATACCGCAAGCCCCGCCGCGGCGAATCTGCGTTTTCTGTATCGGTGCATAAAAAACGGAAGTCCGCGTTTATCCGCAATTTCAATATGTGTGCGGGTTTTGCGCGCGATTTCTCTCAGGAGAGGAAAGGCGCGGATGCTGATATTCGCCCGCATACGCATATCGCCCAGTTTTTTAATATCCCAAAGCAGAATATTCCGTCGAATACAGATATTGATGAACCGTTCCGGAAAACAGCTGTCCGCCTGTATGACAAGATAACCCCGCAGAAAGCAAATTAGTTTTTGTATCAGCATATGCCCCGTTCCTTTCTCTGCGCTTTAGTTCTGTTGGTATTCAAAGGACTTGATATATCCCGTGATGTACAGCATTTCCTGCGTGATGGTTTTGATTTCCAGATTCTTTCCTATAATTTTAATGATGTGCGGATTGGTGCTGACGCGAATACAGTTTGTTGTATATTCCATAATATTGCGGTAGTTTTCCAGCGTCAATTCGCGGTTGCCGATTGCAACAACGCGAACGGTATCCAGCAAAACCTCCTTGGACATATCCAGGGCATTTGCCATTTTTTCACGCAGAGAGGGTGTCGGAATATCGCTCTGCTGTTTTTTTGTCTGTCGAAACATCTCACATTCTCCTTTGAGCAATTTATGCTTATCTAAACTTTATGCGTAAATCGGACAAAACATGAATACATATTTTGATAAGGAGGGGAATCGACTTGAACAAACTACAAAAAAGCAGTGTAATTCTCACAATATTCTGCGCAGGCTTTCTTGCCGCGGGAATGATTTTGCAGCCGCAGTTGTGTATGGAAAACGCGCGCAGGGCGGTAGAGCTTTGTCTGACGGTGGTGATACCGTCCCTGTTTCCGTTTTTCATTTGCAGCGGTCTGTTTGTCGCCTTAGGGCTTGCCTATTGGGTGGGGAAACTATTATCACCCGTCATGCGCCCGATGTTTCGCGTCCCCGGCGCGGGTGCATTGGCGTTTGTGCTTGGGATTGTCAGCGGTTATCCGGTCGGGGCGAAATGCGCGGTAGACCTGTACCGCTCGGGCGAATGTACCAAGACGGAAGCGGAGCGTCTGCTGGCATTCTGCAATAATTCGGGCCCGCTGTTTATTATGGGCGCGGTCGGCGTAGGAATGCTGCAAAGCCCGCAAACAGGGCGAATCCTTTATCTCTCCCACGTCCTTGCCGCGTTGCTGACAGGTCTGTTGTTTCGCTTTTACGGCAGGGATATTCAAAACAGCCGCGCCCTGCCCCCCTCTAAGCCGGAAAGCGTGCGCAGTGTCGGCGGTGCACTGGGCGAAGTCATATCCAACGCAGTAGATACCATGCTCAAGGTATGCGCCTTTGTCTTGGTGTTTTCCGTATTCGGGGCGTTGCTGCCGCAAACGCCGCTGCGACCCTTTGTTTACGGTCTGCTGGAAATTACGGGCGGCATTCGCGCGTGGATAGAAAGCGGCGTTGGCGGAGCGTTATGGTTGCCTTGTATCTCTTTTTTTCTTGCCTGTTCGGGAATATCCGTCTTATTGCAGGTCAGCAGTATCGTCACCCCCGGCGGACTGTCTATGTTCCCCTACGCGTTAGGAAAGCTGATACAAGGTGGATTGTCTTTTGCGATTACCATATTGCTTTTACGGTTTCTGCCTGCTGAAACGGCGGTATTTGCGCCATATTTTGTCATTCCACCTGAGGCAATTCCTACCCCTTGGAACGCGTTTCTGCTGTCCCTGCTGATGATTGGCTGGTGTTTGCTGTCCATTCTCATTCTGTGCGCCGCGGCATGGCTGTATGAAAAATTTTCAAAAAACAAATGAAAAATGTAATATGATATTGACAAACAAAAAATAAGGGTGTATATTGTATAAGAAAATTTTAGACTACATAATGAGGTGACAGATATGCCGGTTGTTGATATGTCTTTGGAGGAATTAAAAAAATATGGCGGAATGAATCCGTGTCCGCCGGATATAGACGAATTTTGGGATCGCGCGATTGCGGAGATGGAAGCGCTTGACCCGCAGGTGGAGTTGATTCCGTCTCAGGAATTTCACACGAACAGCGCGGAATGTTTTGACTTGTACTTTACCGGCGTGGGCGGCGCGCGTGTACACGCACAGTATTTGCGACCGCTTGCGGATGGGAAAAAACATCCGGCGGTTTTGCAGTTTCATGGCTATACAGGCTCCTGCGGGGATTGGTGTGATAAACTGAAATATGTCAATAACGGTATGTGTGCAGCGGCGATGGATGTGCGCGGGCAAGGCGGAAAGTCGCAAGATAATTCGCAGGTTGCGGGCAATACCCATAACGGGCATATTATCAGAGGGCTGGAGGACGAACCGGAAAAATTATTGTTTCGACAGGTGTTTTTAGACACCGCTTTGCTTGCCCGCATTGTCATGAGCTTTGAGGAAGTGGACGAAACCAAAGTCGGCGCATACGGCGGTTCGCAAGGAGGGGCTTTGTCTGTGGCGTGTGCTTGTCTGACGCCAAACCTGAACAGAATTGCTGTCCAGTATCCGTTTTTATGCGATTACAAAAGGGTGTGGCATATGGATTTGGGCACCGGCGCATATGCTGAGTTAAAGGAATTTTTTCGTCATACCGACCCGCAGCATAAAAAGGAGGAAGAAACCTTTTTAAAACTCGGCTACATAGATTTGCAGCACTTGGCAAAGAGAATCCGCGCGGACGTTCTTTGGGCGGTTGGGTTGATGGACACCACCTGCCCGCCGTCTACACAATTTGCGGCGTACAATAAGATTACGGCGAAAAAAGACCTGATGGTTTATCCCGACTTCGGACATGAAGGATTGCCTCAAATGAACGACGCGACCTTTATGTATATGGAAAAAATGATGGAAGATTAAGAATGACTATAAAAGATGAGGGAATCACTTGCTGTTCGGCAAGTGATTCCCTTTTTCGCAAAGTGATTGGTTCAGACAGCTCTGCAACACATCCGGAAAATGTCATTGAAATGTATTTTCAATCGGCGGGTCGCAGGTCTGGCTGATTATTTTGAAATTGTGCTCGTTAAAGAATTCTTGTTTCTCTTCTTCTGACAGATTGCGCCGACCGTTGTAGTTTACCTCGATCTCTAATTCATTCTCGTATTTTTTATAAGCATCAGGGTCGCCCATATAATACCCCGCGCTCCCTTTCGGGTAACAGATAATGCGATAGACGCCCAGTGCCTCAACGGTAGGTTTGCTTTCATACACACAATCCCAAGTCCGTTTTTTTCCGGCTCCGCTGGCTATTTGCTCAATTCCTTTAAAACTGCAAATCATGGTATTATTATGAAATTTTTCCACTCCGTCAATCTCGTATCTCAATTCATAGTGAAACTTCGCCGTTAAAACTTCAGGACTTGGCGGCGTAGGCGCGGTAATGTCAGTAAGAATAAATGATGCAGCAACAAAAAGATATACTCCTATTGTAAAAATGTAAGGAATAGCCATAACAGATGCTATACCGCCAACGATAAAGGTGATTCTTTTTAGCCATTTCTTTGGATTTTTTTCCATTTTTCCTCTTCCTTTTTTAATTCGTCTAATATAACATCCATACTGTGATTATATATTCTTTCGTCGGTCGTATCCGGACTGTATCGTTTTGGTATTAGGAATGATGTGCGAATTGTTGGAATTCGTGTCGGTGACACAGGTCCAATCCCTATACTGCTTAATATCTCGTTACCTACCACATATTGCACCATATTACCGGTATAATTATTAGCGTCCAAGTCGTAATCTTTTAAATTCGTATTAGCCGGATTAAACAAGACTGCATCTCTATTGGTTGCCACGGCAGCGGCTGCAGCCTCTGCTCCGCCCTTAGAATGTCCCACAAAGGTTATTTTTGTTCCTCCGGCATATTCAGAAAATCCTTTTGCACAGTTGATAGCGTCCCACATATCTGCCGATTTTGAGGAAAAATGCCGTTCGAAATTATTCACCCAATCCATAGGCTTCTCGGTAAATTCGGACGACCCCTTGAAAGCAATAATATATTCGGAAGGATTGAGCCAGTCATCCTTATCTTTAATATAAAATCCCATTTTCATTCCCTGTCTGCCTTCCCAAACGTCAATCAAACGCCAGCCGTCCGTTTTGCGCCTGGATTTTCTGTTTAACTGCCGCGCGCGGCTTTCGTGTGGATATGCAGGAGTTAGATCATACTGTCCATAAATATGCTTCGCTATCGCAGCGGTTTCCATAACAGAGGGAAGATAGTTTCTCGGATCTGTTTGTTCATAAAGAAACCCTGTTCCCTCTTTCCAGCCTATTGGATCTGACAATTGGGTCGCTTCTACCTTTTCCATATACTTGCTTACAGGGTAATATAGCAATCCATAAGATTTGCTTGCGTTGTTAGGGTTTTTAAGCATAAGTGATGATGTCTGATAATTATTATCGGTTTGGGATAGTTCCCTTGAAGTTTTGTTTTTAAATAAATAGTTCTGTACATAATCATTATAGGCATATTGCGCAAGATTGTCAAGCGCATATGAATTGTTGTTATCGGCATAAATCCCTTGATTGAGAAAGTGTTCCTGACGCGGATTCCGGTTATATGTATCTACGCCCAATATCTCGGCACACCGCCATCCTCGTCAGGACAAACTCCGTATTATTCATTTTCGGCGTAAGCCGAAAAGTTCATCCACTCCGTTGTCCCTCCTCTTCCCAAAAAAATCACGCGCAAACGCAGGATTTTTTGGGAGCCCTATTTTTTCTCCTGATAGCGTCTTGCGGCTTCTTCCGCTAATGAATTGTCAGTATAATAGTTGTTCATTTTGTTTCCTCCTTAAATTTTTGGTAATTCAACTATACCATGTAAAGGAGTGACAAATCGTGCCATATTTTTAATTATATAGATATGAAAAAATCGACAAGATTCGATAGAATCTTGTCGATTTTTGGTGCCGCTGGCCGGAGTCGAACCGGCACGAGGTCGCCCTCGACGGATTTTGAGTCCGTTGCGTCTGCCAATTTCACCACAGCGGCATATTTGGTGATTCAGCAAGAAATATTATACCACAGCCTTAGCAAAAAAGCAAGAGTAAAATACAAAAAATATTAAAAATCTTTTTCGCTCTGTCAAAATGCCAGTACCGAATTATCCAAATAGTTCTTTTGCGGCTGAAAAAGCCCCGTCGCTTTATCAATATCACCGTAAACCAGTCCCATATCATAAGCGGTTGAACTATCAATATATCCCCAAAACAGCATGGTCAGCGCCGCAATATCCAGTTGGATATCCGCCTTTTCGCCGCGTGATATCTCATGGTTTTGTATATGAAAGACATCATTGTTTTCCGCAATCAAAGCATCTTTAACACCAATGCTGACTGCACCGGAAAAATGTTTCGCGCACAAGGAAAGTGCGTATTCCGCAGACAAAATCCGCGCCATGCCATAAGGTTGAATATCCCGCGCCTTGCGCGAATCACAAAAGCGACAATACATTTTATCGCTTGGCGGCGCAAGGATTTCGATTGTTTCCATATTCTGTCCGAAAAGCGCAATTTGCCGCAACAATTCTTCAAAAACAGACGGCGACGTATAACCGTACTCCGTGACAAACAGCTTGTTTGCCTCGCGGCGGGCAATATAGTATCCGCAATCTTCTCCCGAACGCCATTGGCGGCATTCCGCTTTGGCATTGTATAGATTGTCCTGCAAAAAAATATTCCAATCCTTTTCACTGCGCAATACATACCCATTCTGCGCACGCAGCGCATAGCGGTACGCAGCATCTAAAAACTGTCCGCTGTTCTCATCCGCCATCTGCCACATAACACTGGTCGGCGGAGGAAGTTCCCGCGGAGTGAGCGAATATAACATTTTATCATAGCAGGGTGCAAAGCCCAATTGCTCATAAAACCGAAAGACCGTCGGCACAAGAAAACAAAAGTTTGCGCCATTTGCACGAAGGCGGGAAAAGGCTTTTTGAATCAACGCACGGCTAAATCCCTGCTTGCGGAACTGCGGATAGGTGGCAACCCCTGCCAAATATCCCGCCCGAACCGGCACGCCGCTGAGCGAAAGGTCAAAAAAACGCATTTGCAAATGAGAAGCGAGCTGCCCCTCATCTTCATAAAACAGTGTATGTTCCGGCTGATAAACCGTTTGAAAATACCAGTCCAGAAATTCGGGCGGGTCGCCGAAACACTCTGCCCAGATTTTCCGTGCTGCCAAGGTATCTTGCGGCGTATTTTGCGCAAAACGAATCATGGTAACACCTCCCTGTCTATTTTTGTGCTGTATATCAATACCGCCCCGAACAAGCGGGGCGGAAAGACGGATGATTTTCTTGCGGATTTAACTATGGCTGTGGGTGTATCCCCCTACATAACTGATTTCCGGCAAATTATCGGGCGGCGGAGTGGGACGAATCGCTTTCCCCCGCCGGTTAGCAGACTGCTTGCTCTGCGATACATGGTTCGACTTTGCTCCGGAACGGGAATTTTTTGCGCCTTGTTTTTTTCTGCCATGTCTTGCACGCGAGAGTTTCTCTTCCGGCTCGGACAGCATCGGCTTTTGCCGCTTTTCTCCGAAATGCGCAAACAGCGCCGCTGCTGCAATTTGCTTGGTGGAATAGCCCATTTGCTCCAAATCGCTTACCATGTGTGTAAACAACTCAGGCGTATTCTGCTTGTCTATCAAATCGCGCATTTTTTCTAAGTTAACCGCATACTGTCGTTTTAAAATTTCTTCCTCGGAGGGCATTTCCATAGGTTTAATATAGGTTTTGACAGATTTTGCAACGCTCATGAGCTGAATTGTCTGCCGCCGTCCGCCGCACAGTGTAATCGCCGTACCCGACTTGCCCGCTCTGCCTGTACGCCCAATGCGGTGAACATAATACTCGGTATCCTGCGGAATGTCATAGTTAAACACATACTCAATATCATTGACGTCAATCCCGCGCGCCGCGACATCGGTAGCGACAAGAACCGCAGTGCTGCCGCTTTTAAACCCGTTCATCACCTTGGTGCGCTGGGGCTGCTCCATATCACCATGCAATCCCTGCGCGCTCACGCCGCAGCGGTTTAACTCCTTGCAAAGCGCGTCAACGGTGCGTTTTGTGTTGCAAAAGACAATCGCGCGGGACGGCGCATGGAATTGCAGCAACGTGCCGAGCGCCTCCGCCTTGCCGGAGGGAGCAACCTCATAAAATTCCTGCCGTATGGTGTTCACGGTAACGGTTCGCGGATTGATTTGCACGGTAACGGGGTCTTTTTGATACTTGCGGGTCAGCGCAAGAATTTCATCCGGCATGGTAGCAGAAAACAGAACTGTCTGCCGCTGCTGCGGCATATCGTTCAAAATTGTCTCAATGTCACCGCGAAAACCCATGCTGAGCATTTCGTCCGCTTCGTCCAAAACAACCGTACTCACCGCGTCTAACTTCAAAGTGCGCCGTCGCATATGATCCATCACACGACCGGGCGTGCCAATCACAATATTCGCGCGTTTCAATTTTTGAATTTGCGGCTGCATTGGCGCGCCGCCGTAAATCGCTACAGCGCGGACGCCCTGCATATATTTGGAAAGCTTTTGAATTTCCTCGCACGCCTGTGCCGCAAGTTCTCTCGTGGGACACAGAATCAACACCTGCGCCTTATCCGCAAGCTCTCCCTCTGTCTGAATCCGCTCTAACGCAGGAATGCCGAACGCTAAGGTTTTGCCCGTGCCGGTCTGAGAGCGTCCGATAACATCTCTGCCGCTTTGAAGGACAGGGATGCTTTGAAATTGAATTTCGGTCGCGTTATGAAAGCCCATGTCCGCAATTGCGCGGCGAATGGGCTCGGTCAAAGTTAAATCTGAAAATAAAGTTTCTTTCATGGAATAATGTACCTTTCGTGTCTGCAAATTTGTAAGCGGTAATGTCCTTAACGCCGCAGACGAAGCGGAAAAGCGCAGGCTTTGTTCGCAAAAGACTATTCCCCGGCGGGAGTATCTTTTGGCGTATTTTCCCCTTTGTTACGATTAGGGGCATTATTGTTTTTCTTTTTAAATTTCCGATGTTTTTTTCTGTTTTGCGGACTTATCATTGTTGTTTTCATCAGATTGCGTTTGCTTTTCGGGCTTCTGCGCTTCCGTCTGCGTATCGGACTTGGAAGAATCTTCTGCCTTTTGTCCCTTTCCGCCTCTGAGTACAGTCACCTCGTCTACGGTATATTGTCCGAAAGTCGTCCCCTCCGGTTTTTCAATCCGTACTTTCATGGTTCGTTTCAAGACATTGGTTTCGGTTACCACACCTGTACCATCGTCTGTGGAAACGGTTGTTCCGACACGCGGAACTTCTTTCAGCGCAGCTTCGTAAGCCTCCTGCTCATATTGCAGACAGCACATCAGCCTGCCGCACACGCCCGAAATCTTTGTCGGATTCAGCGAAAGACCCTGTTCCTTTGCCATTTTAATAGAAACCGGCTGAAAATCGTTTAAATACGAGGAACAGCATAAAAATCTGCCGCAGATACCCAAAGCGCCCAAATGCTTTGCTTCGTCCCGAACGCCGATTTGGCGCAGTTCAATTCGGGTACGGAAAATCCCCGCCAAAGATTTCACCAGTTCGCGGAAGTCCACCCTTCCGTCCGCGGTGAAGTAGAACAAAATCTTACTGCCGTCAAAGGTGTATTCTACGCGAATCAGCTTCATATCCAATCCGTGGCGCGCAATTTCCTCATTGGCAACAGTGAACGCCTCGCGCTCTTTCTCCTTGTTTCGCTTTAGCTGTTCAAAATCCTTTTCCTCGGCAAGGCGCAAAATAGGCTTCAACGGCTCCTGTATCTCCTCGTCCGGAATATTCCGATTCTGAATGGAAACCGTCCCCAATTCCACGCCGCGGGAGGTCTCGACGATTACTTTATCCCCTATGCGCAGAGAATGCCCCTGCGGAGAGAAATAATAAATTTTACCCGCCGGACTAAAGCGGATTCCGATAATTTCGGTCATGTATCTCACCCCAATATTCCATCGCCATGCATTGCACGGCTGTAGGATAATTTGCGTTTTGATTGATATAGCCGGCATAAGCTGCCGTGATATCCGGAAACGCCGCCGCTGACTGGCGGGTAATCCGGCTGCAAAACTGTTCCAACTCTGCGGTTTTATCCGCGTTAATGATTTCCTTTGTCCTGCCGTCATGCTTGAGTAGCAGTACATCGTGAAACCAATCCTGTAAAATATTTAAAATAAACTTGATATCTGTTTTATTCTGTTTCAAAAATGCGGCAAAATCATAGATAGAACGCTGTCCGGATTGCAGCAGTAAATTCACTTGCCGTAGCGTTTCATCACGCAGACTGTCCGCCTCTTTATCCTGTAACAGTTCTACCGCCGCGCCGATACTACCGCCGCTCATACGCGCCTTAACCGGTATCGTCTCAGACGGAATTTCCCATTCGGGATGTGCGGCACAAGTCTCGCTAAGTGCCTGTTCCACGAGAGAAAACGGAAGCGGCTGAAACCGCAGTGTCACCACGCGAGAGAGGATGGTCGGCAAAAACGCATTGGCATTCTCCGCAATCAGAATGATGGTACAGTATAAGGGCGGTTCCTCTAAAACCTTAAGCAAACTGTTCTGTGCGGCAATGGTCATGGTGTCCGCGCGAGGAACAATGTATATCTTCCGTTCCGCCATATACGGTTTTACATAAATTTCCCGCTTCATTTGCCGTATGGTATCAACAGAAACATCGACAGATTTTTTTCCCTCGTCATAGAGTTGATTGGTAATCACGCGAATATCCGGATGCGTCTGCGCCGCGCTCATCATGCAGCTTTTACACTTGCCGCACGGTTCAGCCCCCTCAGGCTGTTCGCACACCAGCGCGGCAGCGAAAGCTAAGGCAGTACTCAGCCTGCCCACACCGCGCGCGCCCTCAAACAAATAGGCGTGCCGCGCTTGTCCGGTGCTGACTGCCGTCTGCAATACATTTTTCACTTTTTCGTGTCCGTAAATGTCTTGAAACCGCATTTTCGTTCCTCTATCCCAAGGTTGTGAATTCACTTATTCTTTCACAACAGAAAGTTCCGTTACGCCCTCTTGTCTCTGCAAATAATGTAATACTTCCGCTGTCAGCCGCTGTCCGGGCAGTACTGCCGCCGCACCCGGCGGACAGCTTGCAATCAGTTCCGCGCAAATTCTTCCCTCCGCTTTGCTGAGAGAACGCCTCTCCCGCGGTGCGTGAAACGCCGCCGACGGCGTAAGCGCCAAGTCAATCGGGGGCAAAAGCAAGTCAAGCGGCTGTGGCTGTACGTCTGCCGGCTGCTCGGTTGCAAGCTCTTCCAACGCAGATTCCAGCAAGTCCAGTTCCTTTTCTGTGTTACCCGCGCTGATGATAAATACCACATAGTGGGAATCTGCCATCTCCGCATAAATTCCGTATTGTTCCTGTAAAACCTTTGCCGCCGACCGACCCGAAATGCCGAGCTTTTCAAAGCCGATCACTAACCGCAGGGCGTCCTGCGGACAGTCGAGCGTTGCCTCGTCCGTCACGGTCAAGTGGTTCAGAATTCTGATTTTTGTTTTAATATCCTCACACTTTTGAATAAGTGTCCGCAAATGCTTTGCGCCCTTGCCCTGCATCGTTTTGATTGCTTCATCCATTCCCGTCATCATGGGATAGGAAGGACTGGTCGTGTGCAGCAGACGCAAACTGCGCTCGATATTTTCATATGAAACAATCGCGTTCTTTCCAATATGCAATAACGCGCTTTGCCCGATGGCGGGCAAGGTTTTGTGCAGGCTTTGTACACAAGCGTCCGCGCCCTGTTCCAACGCGGTGCGCGGCAAAGCATCACAAAATGCAAAATGCGCCCCATGCGCTTCATCCACCAACAGAAATTTTTTCTGTTCATGCAGCAGCGCGGCAATTTCCTGTATCTCCGAACATACGCCGTAATAAGTGGGAGAGGTAATCAGTGCCCCCGCGCACTCCGGATGTTCGCTTAGCGCGCGTTCCACCTGCGCACGGGTGAATCCGCGCCAAACATGATTGTCTGCGTCCCATTCGGGATAGAGAAAAACCGGTGTAATCTCCCCCAAAATCAGCGCGCTGATAACCGCGCGGTGACAGTTGCGGTCAATTAGCAGACTGCTCCCCTTCGGGCAAGCGCCCAAAATCATCGCTTCCAGTCCGACGGTGGAACCACAGGTTAAAAAATAGGTTTGTCCCGCGCCGAACACTTTTGAGGCGCGCACCTGCGCGTCTTTCAAAACGCCCTGCGGCGCAAGCAGGTTGTCCGTCTCCTCAAATTCGGTCACGTCCAGTCGGAAAAAATCTCGTTTCAGGCGGGGAGAAAGTCCTGTTCCGCCGTTATGTCCGGGCATATGAAACCGAATGGCGTCTTTTTTGACAAACTGCTTGACAGAATCGTATAAATCCTTATGAAATAACATTAAAATTCGATTCTTGACGCAATATAATCTTTCAAGTCGTCAATCTTCACGCGTTCCTGTTCCATGCTGTCACGGTGACGAACGGTCACACAGCCGTCCTCTGCCGAATCAAAGTCGTAGGTAATGCAGAACGGTGTGCCAATCTCGTCCTGACGGCGGTAACGTTTGCCGATACTGCCGGACTCGTCATATTCACACATAAAGTATTTTGCCAGTTTTTGATATACTTCCTGCGCGCCCTCACCCAGTTTTTTGGAAAGCGGCAGCACCGCTGCTTTAATCGGTGCAAGCGCAGGGTGGAAGTGCATCACGACACGGGTGTCGTTCTTTTCTGCGTCCACAACTTCCTCGTCGTAAGCGTCTACCAAGAACGCAAGTGTCACACGGTCAGCGCCGAGCGACGGCTCAATACAGTACGGAATATACTTCTCTCCGGTTTCGGGGTCGGTATAATCCAGTTTTTCACCACTGTGTTCACTGTGCTGTTTGAGGTCAAAGTCCGTGCGGTCTGCAATGCCCCAAAGTTCACCCCAGCCGAACGGGAACAGGAACTCAATATCCGTGGTCGCGTTGCTGTAATGGGAAAGTTCCTCCGGGTCGTGGTCACGCAGTTTGAGATTTTCCTCGTGAATACCGAGAGAAAGCAGCCAGTTTTTGCAAGTATCTTTCCAGAATGTAAACCATTCCATATCCGTGCCGGGCTTGCAGAAGAACTCCAATTCCATCTGCTCAAACTCGCGGATACGGAAGATAAAGTTCCCCGGTGTAATCTCGTTGCGGAAGGATTTGCCTATCTGACCAATGCCGAACGGAATCTTTTTCCGCGCGGTTCTCTGCGCGTTTTTAAAGTTAACAAAGATACCCTGCGCCGTTTCAGGGCGGAGATACAGTTCGCTCTTGCTGTCCTCGGTTACCCCTTGGAATGTTTTGAACATCAGATTAAATTTGCGGATATCGGTAAAGTTATGTTTGCCGCAATTAGGGCAGTTGATACCCTTTTCGTCAATATACGCAATCATTTTTTCGTCCGTCCAGCCGTCCGCAGTCTCTCCGGTGGCGTCCTCAATCAACTTGTCTGCACGGAAACGCGCCTTACACTCCTTACAGTCCATCAACGGGTCTGCGAAACCGCCCACATGACCGGAGGCAACCCAGGTCTGCGGCGCCATCAGAATTGCCGCATCCAAACCTACATTATACGGGCTTTCCTGTATAAATTTTTTCCACCAGGCGCGTTTGATGTTGTTTTTGAATTCCACGCCAAGCGGACCGTAATCCCAAGCGTTCGCCAGTCCTCCGTAAATTTCGGAACCGGGATAAACAAAGCCGCGCCCCTTGCAAAGCGCCACAATCTGCGCCATTGTCTTTTCTGTGTTTTTCATAATAATCGCCACAGCCTTTCTGCTAATATGTTTTTTTATTATCGCCTACGCCTTATCTATTGGCAGATAAGGCATACTATACCATTATATATATAATCTATTATAGAACAGTTTGCGCAAAAACGCAAGTACTATTTTTCTTTGTTCATTTTTTCGCTCACCCGAAAAAACGAACCAAAAAAGGGGAGCTTGGGGACACCCCAAGACCCCGTGCGCCATTCGGCGCTAAATCCGCTGCGCTCCTTGGCGGCATAGCCACCAACAAAGTTCCCGAAAAGTCCTGCGCATCGCGCGTGACTTTTTGGGAAGAGAAGACGCAAGGCAGTGGGCGTATATTTTTGCTCTCTTGGCAAAAATGGAGCTTAACGTACTTTGCGTCGACGAGGTTCGTTTCTCGGACAAGCGAGAAAATGAACGTATGATATATAAAAGTATAAAATAATACTTGACTTTTAGACACCAATAGTATATAATTATGGTGTTCAAAAGTGGGAGGTGGCAATACTGAACAAAAAAATGGGTCGTCCTACAGACAATCCGAAACCTTATCGGGTTAATGCTCGGTTGGATTTGGAATGTAAAGAAATACTTGACGCGTATGTAAAACAAGAAAATGTAACTGCGATGGAAGCTGTACGCAGAAGTATAAAAAAACTGAAAGATGACCTTAAATAACCGGCAGAAGCAGCACACGCCTAAATGTATCTGCTTCCGCCCAAGCACAACCTGTCTTACAGACAGTGTACATAAATATTATACACTGTGTACCTCCTGTTTGCAAGTGGTTGTGAATAAAAAATTACAGGAGGAAAAATTTTATGGACTTCGGTTTTTTAAATTTACTGTACAACTTTCGGTATGAAGATAGCTCAGATTTTTTGAAAAGGAAAATTTCAAAAGAAGAAAGAGAATTTTATGAAAATTACATAAACGCCACATTTGAACAAAATCACAAAGACGGTTTAAAAATGGAAGAAGAGTATCATGCATCTTTATCGGGTATCTCAAAACGGGAATTTATAACAGGTTTTAAAGTGTGTTTATATTTTTTCGTAGAGTGTTTGTCGGCAGGTGAATTTTATATAGAATCATAATTTTTTATAAATAGATGCTCTTTCAAGCTGCGGCAAGAAAAAGGAACGGCGAGTCGCCGTTCCTTTTTGATTTCTCATATAAAGAAATTACCCTTGATGCGCGCGGGCTTTGGCACGTAATTGGCTATCCAAGATGCGTTTTCTCAAGCGCAGGCTTTCCGGCGTAACTTCCAACAGTTCATCGTCTGCCAAAAATTCCAGACAAGCCTCCAAGCTTAAATTCTGCACAGGCACCAATTTCAGCGCATCGTCACTGCCGGACGCACGGGTATTTGTCAGCTGCTTGCGCTTGCAGACATTAACGTTCAAATCCTCTAATTTCGGGGACCAGCCGACCACCATGCCCTCGTACACAGGTGTGCCGGGTGTAATAAAGAGTGTGCCGCGTTCCTGCACCTTGGAAAGTCCGTAGCCGACAGCCTCGCCCGTTTCAAAAGCGACCAAAGAGCCGGTAAAGCGGCGGGTAATGTCGCCCTTGTATGGCTGATAACCGTAGAATACCGAATTGAGGATTCCCTCGCCGCGGGTGTCGGTCAAGAACTCATTGCGGTAGCCGAGCAAGCCGCGCGCAGGAATCAGATATTCCAACCGCATACGCGTACCCTGCGGCGCCATGTGCGTCATTTCCGCCTTGCGGCTGCCCATTTTTTCCATGACCGCGCCGACACATTCTTCCGGTACGTCAATCAGCAAACGTTCAATCGGCTCACATTTTTCTCCGTCAATCTCCTTATATAATACGCGCGGCGTGCTGACCGAAAATTCAAAACCTTCACGGCGCATGGTTTCAATCAGAATGGAAATGTGCATTTCACCTCTGCCCGCCACGCGGAAGCTATCGGTAGTCTCGCCTTCGCTGACCCGCAGGGAAACGTCTTTGAGCAGTTCCTTATGCAGTCGGTCACGGAGCTGACGGGAAGTGACAAATTTGCCCTCTTTGCCTGCGAAAGGACTGTCATTGACGGAAAACGTCATTTCAATCGTTGGTTCGCTGATTTTTACAAAAGGCAGCGGTTCAGGGGTTTCCACAGAAGTAATCGTCTCGCCGATTGTAATATCCGTCACACCGGAGATACAAATAATATCGCCGACCTTCGCGTTTTCCACAGCGGTTTTACCCAAACCGTCAATCTGATAAATATTTACAATTTTGGACTTGTAAGGTTTAATTTTTCCGTGGTAGTCGCAAATCATGACCTCTTGATTTTGCTTGATACTGCCGCGCTCAATCCGACCGACCGCGATGCGCCCGACATAGTCATTGTAATCGATAGAGGAGACCAGCATTTGCAAATCGCCTGTTTCGTCTCCCTCTGGCGCGGGAATATAGTTGACTATCGTTTCAAATAAAGGAGTCAAATCCGTTCCTTCCGCATTCGGCGAGAGGGAGGCTGTGCCCGCTCTGCCGGAGCAGTAGATAATCGGGCTGTCCAACTGCTCGTCCGTTGCGTCCAAATCGAGTAAAAGCTCCAAAACTTCGTCGCCGATTTCGTTCAGGCGCGCGTCGGGACGGTCGATTTTATTGACAACGATAATGATGCGGTGTTTCATTTCCAATGCCTTTTGCAGAACAAAGCGGGTTTGCGGCATAGGACCTTCCGCTGCGTCTACCAAGAGGATAACACCGTTCACCATTTTTAAGATACGCTCTACTTCACCGCCGAAATCAGCGTGTCCGGGCGTATCAATGATGTTCATTTTCACGTCTTTATAATGGACAGAAGTGTTTTTTGCGAGAATGGTAATACCGCGTTCCCGTTCCAAATCGTTATTATCCATGACGCGTTCTTCCACCACTTGGTTCTCGCGGTAAACGCCGCCCTGTTTCAGCATTTCGTCCACCAAGGTTGTTTTGCCGTGGTCAACGTGCGCGATAATCGCAATATTGCGTAAATCATTTCTTATCATTTTAAATTGTCATAGCCTTTCTGCCCACAAATAGTAATAAAAATTTACCGGCGCCTTATTGTGGGCAGATAAGGCGTATAATGGCGATTAGCGCATCGGCGTTTGCAAACGGTTCTTGTGAGCAAAAATTCGCCGGCGCATATAGTAGGGGTCTCGCAAAATAAGGCATTGCCGCAATTTTGTGGGAAAAGGAGAAACAACGAAACAGGTGTCGCTTTTGCGTTTTAGGCAAAAGCAAACAAGTGTAGTTTGCTTCGACGCTCCGCCGGAGGCTTAACGTGGCTTTTTCACGTTAGTAACCTCTTTCTTTTTTACACTAAGTTTTATTGTACCATACTTGTAAACACTTTGTATATAGGCACATTCACCAAAAGAACAATCTTTCAGGTTTTTCTTTTAAACTTTTAATTCTATTTGCAGTAGGATATGGAGTTGCGGCAGCAGTGACTTATCATGAATTTTGTAGAAATTTTCCTGCTTTTTCGGGGAAGAAAGCAGGGCGAAATAAAATGGACAGCATGATTGCTGCCGACAAATTCATAAAAAGTTAAGATTTTGTTTGGTTCTTTGTAAGGCTTGTCTGTTATATTGATAATAGATTGAAAAAGGTGAGGTGAGCAAAGATGGCACAGGTAGCTGCTTGGGCAGGCATATTGGTGACTGCCGCCGCGTTTCTGTTCACAATGACAGGGTGCGGTGACAGCCGTGAGGAACACAAAAAATCACATAGGTAAACGGGGCTCTCTTTTGCCCGCCGTGCGGGATTTGAGATGGTTTTCCTCCCAATATTTTTATAGTTCGTTTCTCCTACAAGAAATGAACTATAAAAATATTGACAAATGCGGAAAATTTGATATAATATTATCAGAGACATTTGTCAAAAATTAAAATTTATATTTTAGGGAGGTTCTCAAATGGACAAGAAAACAACAGGTATCGTAGCATACATCACCTGGATCGGCTTGATTATTGCATTTTGCGCGGGTGATAAGGAAGGCGCTAAATTTCACCTGAATCAGGCTTTGGTCGTTTTCCTTTTCTCTTTGCTCAGTATTATTCCTTGTGTTGGTTGGCTGTGGGGCATATTCATGGTAGTATGCTGGATCATGGGTTTGGTTTATGCCTGCAAGGAAGAAGAGAAAGAAGTTCCGTTGATCGGCAAAATCAGAATTATCAAATAATTCAGGTACATACGCAACCCCCAATCGATACAGATTGGGGGTTTTTCTATATTGACGGAGGGCTGGCTGTGGAAAGAGAAAATCAGGACACTTATTATTATACGGCGCTTATTCTGGGCGGAATCCTATTGCTTGCGTTCGCTGCATATAAGCTGTGGCTGAACAAATATATTACCGTTCCCGCGTGTTGGTTTGCAACCCGCTTGGGCGTTTACTGTCCGGCGTGCGGCGGGACACGTGCGGTTCTTGCGTTGCTGCACGGGCGGGTGGTGCAATCCTTTTTGTACAACCCCATTGTCGTCTATTTTTGCGCAATTTACGCCGCGTATGTGGGAACACAGACACTGGCAAGAGTATTCCGTTTTCGTCGTTGGCGCGGATTGCGCTGGCGGAACGGATATTTTTATGTTGGTTTGGGATTGCTGGCAGCGCATACTATTGTGAGAAATATTTTACTGCTCGTTTTTCATATTCCCATTGCATCGTAAGAAAATATTAAGATTTTACACCACCGATTCGTAAGATTCTGTCTTTATACTAAATAAGCAGGGCAATAAAACTTTGGCAAGAGCGAAAGGAGGAAGCAACGTGAAAGAACATCACGTTAAGCCTTCGGCGGAGCGTCGAAGCAAACTACACTTGTTTGCTTTTGCCTAAAACGCAAAAGCGACACCTGTTTCGTTGTTTCTCCTTTTCCCACAAAATTGCGGCAATGCCTTATTTTGCGAGACCCCTACTATATGCGTGTGCGAAATTTTGCTCACAAAGAGCGTTCGCAAACGCACATACGCTAATTTAATGAAAAGTCCCTATGGGACTTTATGATTGCAAGGCGTTGCCACGTCCTTACAATATCTTGCCTAAAAACAATTATCAATTGTTTTTTACGGCAAGACTCCATTATACGCCTTATCCGCCCACAGTAAGGTATAGGAGAGTTGTTACATTACTATTTGCGGGCAGAAAGGCTATGGAGATTAAAATGACCGTTTTGGTTTGCGACGATGAAAAGGAGATTGTGGACGCGATAGAAATTTATCTGCGCGCGGAGGGCTATGAAGTGCTGAAAGCGTACAACGGAATTCAAGCGCTGGAACTGCTGAAATCAAACGAAGTACAGCTTGTTATTATGGACATCATGATGCCGGAAATGGATGGAACGCGCGCGGTCATGCGTTTGCGCGAGGAATATGATTTACCCGTCATTATGCTCTCTGCCAAGTCGGAGGACGCGGACAAAATCATGGGGCTGAACATCGGAGCAGATGATTATATCACAAAGCCGTTCAATCCGCTGGAGCTTATTGCACGGGTAAAGTCACAGCTTCGCCGTTACACGACGTTCGGAAAATATGAACAGCGGGAACATTTGTTTCGCAGCGGCGGCTTAGCTGCGGACGACGACAGCAAGACAGTAACGGTAGACGGCGAGCCGGTCAAGCTGACCCCCGTGGAGTACGGAATACTAACCCTGCTGCTGAAAAACGCCGGAAAGGTTTTTTCTATCAGTCAAATCTATGAGCAGGTTTGGAACGAGCCTGCTTATGGGATTGAGAACACGGTCAGCGTACATATTCGGCGGATTCGTGAAAAGATAGAGATTAACCCGAAGGAACCGAAATATTTAAAGGTGGTGTGGGGAATTGGATACAAAATTGAAAAGATTGACGAGAAACATATGGATTAAGTTGCTTGCCTTTTTGGCGGCGGTGGCTTGCTGTGCAACATTTCTGTTGCAATGCGGGATTTTGGGAGGTAACCATATACTGGCAGATGTGCTGATATATGATTCCTGCTGGGACAGCAACACGTTTCGCTATGAGCAGAGCTGTCTCCTGCGTGCGGCGGATAAAATTCTGAATCAATATGTAAGCGCGGACTACATTCGGGAGGGAAACACGGTTGATTCCAAACGTATTATGAATCAGATGGGAACATTCAATGCGCGCGGGGAGAGAAATTACCGTTCTGCGGAAGAATTACGCGAGACGGAAGAAGAGTTTCCGGCTGATGACCTGAGCGATGCAGTTACCACCGCGCAAGTTGTGGACGGAAAAATTTTGACCGCGGCGGGTAAAGCGGAATATGAACGGATTCGGCAAAAGCTGATACAAGAGGATTTGAACACGTTACAGGAGAACTTCGCCTTTCTCAATCAGACAGAAGGCGTATTTTATTATTTAACAAACGGAGCGGTACAGTATTCCAACAGTCAAGATACGAGCAGAGAATTTTTTGTGAATTTGCCGGTATATTTCTGTTATTCCTTGGGGCAGGTTCAGACCTTTGACGACAAAAATCCGTTGCTTGGCGGTTCTTATGATTTTAACGCGGCGCGTGACAGTGTGTATATCGGATTTGATGAAGGGTATGTATCAAAGCGCTTGGCTAGCTGGGAGCAAGGGAAAAAAGCAGGCGAGAGTATGGCAAAAGTTATGGGGCTCAGCGCCCTCGGCGGTATTTTGTTGATTTTATTTCTTGTTGCTGTAACCGGACGCAGAGCGGCAGACACAAAAGAAGATGCGATACATCTTTGTGTGATTGACCAACTATACAGCGAGTTTTTGCTTGCTGCTTTCGGCACCGCTTTATTTTTTGTTCTGATATTTTCGACAGAGTATATATCTGAACTGCAAATGGAAACATTATCTGCCTGCTTAAACGCGGCAGGAGTTACGGTTGTCTTGCTGTTTGGTCTGTCGATTGTCCGCCGAATCAAAGACCGCTCTTTCTTGCGGCACACCCTTGTCTGGACACTGTGTCGGAAAGGGTATTTGCTGATTCGGGATTTTTTGAACGAAAAGCCGAGTACGCAAAAGGCGGTTTGGATTGTGATTGGTTACAGTGTGATATTTGCTTTGTCTTTGATTGTTTTCCCTGTAGCGATTGCACTGCTTATCTTTGCGGTATGGTATGTCCGCAAACAGGCAAAGGAATATCAAATTGTTGAGGAAGGGGCCAAACGAATCCGCGGAGGTGAGACTACACACACGATAACGCTTTCGCCTAAGTCAGCTTTTGAGCCGTTGGCGGAGGATATCAACGCGATGTCAGACGGACTGAATACAGCCATTGGCAACGAATTAAAGAGTGAACGATACAAAACGGAGTTGATTACCAATGTTTCACACGATATTCGTACGCCGCTCACTTCTATCATTACTTATGTAGATTTGCTGAAAAAAGAAGGTCTTTCCGGCGAAAACGCGCCGCAGTATTTAGACGTTTTGGAGCAGAAGTCCGCAAGGCTAAAGGTGTTAACAGATGATTTGTTTGATGCCGCAAAGGCGGTAAGCGGAAGTGTTGATGTAACACTCGAAAGGTTGGATATCGGCGCATTGTTTACACAAGCACTGGGTGAGCTGGAGGATAAAATCAGTGCGTCTGAATTGGATTTTAGGTTCAACATATCGACAGAAGCACTCTATGTAACTGCGGACGGCAAATTGCTTTGGCGGGTGATTCAAAACCTGATGTCCAATATCTTCAAATACGCATTGCCGCATTCGCGCGTATATATTGATATCATAGAACAATCAGACGCTGTACAACTGATATTCAAAAACATATCGGAGTATGAATTGAACATTGAACCGGAGGAACTGATGCTGCGGTTCAAGCGAGGTGACGAAGCCCGTCACACAGAGGGCAGCGGACTGGGGTTGTCCATTGCGCAAAGCTTGACCGAAGCGCAAGGCGGTAAGTTTGAAATTGAGATTGACGGAGATTTGTTTAAAGCGGCAGTAACGCTGGAAAAAACGAAATAAGGTTGCACAAGCGGAAAGGGAGCAATCCTTTTCCGTTGTTCTTTGTTAAGGATGTTCTTTTTGTCCGTGCGGGCTTTGTTAGGTAAAACCCTTGCAAAATACCGGCACTTATGATATACTTTTTATGGTATTTTTAAAATCAAAAAATTGGGAGGATTACCAAATGAAAAAACTAATCGGACTATTACTTTCGGCAATGCTTATCGTTTCGCTGGCGGCTTGCGGAAACAATGGCACAACACCGACCGCAAACAGCGGTGAGGACACTTCGTGGGATGACATTGTCGCACAGGGCAAAATCGTAATGGGGGTTGACGATGAATTCCCGCCGATGGGCTATCGCGAATCCAATGACGAAATCGTCGGTTTCGACATAGACTTTGCTAAAGCAGTTGCTTCCGAATTGGGGGTTGAACTGGAAGTTATGGCGATCGACTGGAGTTCCAAAGAGGCTCAGCTTATGGCGGGTAACGTCGATGTTATTTGGAACGGTTACAGCATTACCGACGATAGAAAAGAGAAAGTTGCTTTCACAAGGCCGTATCTTGCAAACCGTATGGTTATTGTGAGCAAAGAGGGTTATGGTGTAAACACGAAAGAAGATTTGAAAAACGTAAAAATCGGCGTACAGGCAATGAGCAGTGCAATTGACGCAATGGCAGAGGACGATATTTACGAGGAAATCAAGGGTAACCTTATGGAGTTCAGTGTAAATACAGATGCAATGCTGGACTTGGATGCCGGCAATGTCAAGGCGGTTGTTCTGGATGAGGTTGTTGCTGATTACTACATTTCAAAGCACCCGGGCAACTATGTTGTTTTAGAGGACAACTTCGGTGCAGAGGAATATGGTATCGGCGTGCGCAAAGAAGATAAGGCGTTCTTGGAAAAATTGCAGGCTGCTATCGATACCACGATTGAAAACGGTAAGGCTGCTTCCGTTTCTGAGACATGGTTTGGTACAGATAAAGTTTTGAAATAAAATTTTCGGATTAAGGAGGAATCAGCATGGGCGAGATTTGGAGTATTGCAAAAGAAATTTCTTCCGGTCTTTGGGTAACGTTGAGTATTTTTGGCTTTACTCTGTTGTTTTCTATTCCGCTCGGGTTGATACTTTCCGTAATGGCGGTGTCAAAAAATCGTATATTGCGCGGCGCGGTCGGGGTTTACACTTGGCTGCTGCGCGGGACGCCGCTCATGCTGCAAATTTTCTTTCTGTATTTTGGCTTGCCGATTATCGTCATGTCCATTCCTGCTCTTGCGCCGTACCGTGATGTATTAAAGCTGGATAATTACAGTGCGGGTTTGGTCGGGTTCATTCTAAACTACGCCGCGTATTTTGCGGAAATTTTCCGCGGAGGTATTACGGGGATAGACCGTGGACAGTTGGAGGCGGCGCGCGCGCTGGGGCTGAACTATCCGCGCACTATGCTGCGTATTGTGATTCCGCAGGCGGTAAGGCGTTCTCTGCCTCCTATCGGCAATGAGACCATTACACTTATCAAGGACACGGTGTTATTGGCTATCATTTCTTTGAAGGATATTTTGCAGTATGCGAAAATTATTGTTTCACGGGAATTTACTCTGACCCCGTTTTTGGTGGTCGCGGTATTTTATCTTGTGATGACATTTGTTGTTACCCGTGTGATGAAACTGTTGGAACGCCGATTTTCTATTCCGGATTAAAGGCGTGTTCGGGTTCATCGTTTAAAAATAGACAAATTCGATTGCGGGGAAGGAAAGAAAAGTTAAAAATTTAACAAAATTTCCGAAAACCACTTGTATAATTCTGAAAAATATTGTAAAATATGAATAAGAAAATATAAATAATTTAATTGGAGGTATTTTCAATGTCAGTTAAAGTTGCTATTAACGGTTTCGGCCGTATCGGTCGCTTGGCGTTCAGACAGATGTTTGGCGCTGAGGGTTACGAGGTTGTTGCTATCAACGACTTGACCAGCCCAACTATGTTGGCTCATCTGCTCAAGTACGATTCTTCACAGGGTAAGTATGCGCTTGCCGATAAGGTGACCGCGGGTGAAGATTCCATCACCGTTGACGGTAAGGAAATCAAGATTTACGCATTCCCGGATGCAAACAACTGTCCTTGGGGCGAGTTGGGTGTGGACGTAGTTTTGGAATGTTCCGGTTTCTACACCTCAAAGGATAAGGCGCAGGCTCACATCAATGCAGGCGCAAGAAAGGTAGTTATCTCCGCTCCTGCGGGCAATGATTTGCCGACTATCGTTTACAACACAAATCACAAGACCTTAAAGCCGGAGGACAAAATCATTTCTGCCGCTTCTTGTACTACAAACTGTCTCGCTCCTATGGCAGACGCTTTGAACAAGTATGCTGCAATTCAGTCCGGTATCATGGTTACTATCCATGCTTACACCGGTGACCAGATGACCCTCGACGGTCCGCAGAGAAAGGGCGACCTCAGACGTTCCAGAGCGGCTGCTGTTAACATTGTTCCGAACTCTACCGGCGCTGCAAAGGCTATCGGTCTTGTTATTCCTGAACTGAACGGCAAGCTCATCGGCTCCGCTCAGAGAGTTCCTACTCCGACCGGTTCAACCACGATCCTTACCGCGGTTGTTAAGGGTGACAACGTTACCAAGGAAGGCATCAATGCTGCTATGAAAGCTGCTGCAAATGAATCTTATGGTTACACTGAGGATGAAATCGTTTCTTCCGACATCGTTGGAATGAACTTTGGTTCCTTGTTTGACGCTACTCAGACAATGGTTTCCGAGGTCGGCAACGGTTTGTACGAAGTACAGGTTGTTTCTTGGTATGACAATGAGAATTCTTATACCTCTCAGATGGTTAGAACAATCAAATTCTTCTCGGAATTGGGCTAATCTTTAAAAATTTGAAACGCTGCTGCGGCTTTGCCGCGGCAGCGTTTTTTCTATAGGTTAAATTTTAAAATAAAAAAGCAGAGGAAATCTCATTTAAGAGCTTTCCTCTGCTTTCTATTGTTCACTTAAAATTCCATGCTGTCTAATTCGGAAGTGTCAATGGTAGGTTCTTCGGTGGAATAGATGTCAATATTACTGTAACGTGACATACCCGTTCCGGCAGGAACCAACTTACCGATAATAACATTTTCTTTGAGACCGACCAGTGGGTCTTGTTTACCCTTGATAGCCGCGTCAGTCAGGACACGAGTGGTCTCCTGGAAGGATGCTGCGGACAAGAAGGACTCAGTAGCCAAAGCTGCCTTGGTGATTCCCATTAAGACATCGGAATATTCCGCTTCCCGCAAGCCCTGTTCCCGCATTTTTTCATTGATTGCTTCCAACTCATATTTGTCGACCATAGCGCCTGTCAGCAAATTTGTATCGCCGGACTCCTCAATTTTAACCTTGCGCATCATCTGGCGAACAATAACCTCGATATGCTTATCGTTGATATCAACGCCCTGTAAACGGTATACGCGCTGAACTTCCTGAATCAAGTAGTTCTGCACTGCCGCGTAACCTTTGATGGCGAGAATGTCATGTGGATTGACGGAACCTTCTGTCAATTCGTCGCCTGCTTCCACAATTTGATCCTCTCTCACCTTGATACGGGAGCCGTATGGAATGAGGTAAGTTTCCGCATTGCCGTTTTTATCGTCAACGATGGTAACCTCTCTCTTCTTTTTGGTTTCGCTCAGCTTTACGCGTCCGCCGATTTCTGTAACAATTGCCAAGCCCTTCGGTTTTCTTGCCTCAAACAACTCCTCAACACGGGGAAGACCCTGTGTGATATCATCACCGGCAACACCGCCGGTATGGAACGTACGCATGGTAAGCTGTGTACCCGGCTCACCGATAGACTGTGCAGCAATGATACCGACTGCTTCACCCACATTAACCGGATCTCCGCCTGCCAGATTGTGACCGTAACAAGCAGCACAGACACCAACTTTGGAATGACATTTGAGAACGGAACGAATTTTGACTTCTTTAATGCCTGCCGCTACAATCTTTTCGACCTGCATTGCATTGAGCATTTCACCATTATATGCCAAAATCTCACCGGTTTCGGGATGAACTACATCTCCGATAACCGTTCTGCCTTCCAAGCGGTCAGCCAGTGGCTCAATCATTTCGTTGCCGTCCATAATATCGGAAACAATGATTCCATCTGTCGTTCCGCAATCATTTTCGCGGACGATAACTTCCTGACTAACGTCAACCAAGCGACGGGTCAGATAACCGGAGTCAGCCGTTCTCAGCGCGGTATCGGTCAGACCTTTTCGAGCGCCGTGGGTGGAAATAAAGTATTCCAAAACAGTCAGACCTTCACGGAAGTTTGCCTTAATCGGAATTTCAATGGTACGTCCTGATGTATCTGCCATCAAGCCGCGCATTGCGGCAAGCTGACGAATCTGATTGACACTTCCGCGGGCGCCGGAGTTTGCCATCATGAAGATTGGATTGAGTTCGTCCAAGTTGTCCATCAGCGCGTCCGTAACCTTGTTGGAAGTTTCGTTCCAAATATTGATAACATTATTGTACCGCTCTTCGTCTGTAAGTAAGCCGCGGCGGAAGTTTTTGGTGACATCTTCAATCTGTTTTTCTGCTTCTGCCAAATATTCTTTTTTCGCAGCCGGAATTTCCATATCCGAAACGCCAACGGTAATGGCGCCGCGCGTAGAATATTTAAAGCCCATCGCTTTTACATCGTCCAGCAAAGTTGCGGTTTCTGTTATACCGTGAATCTTAATGCTGTTGTTGATGATTTTACCGAGCATCTTCTTATCTACCTTGAACATTACTTCAAGGTCAAGCAGCTTATCCGGGTCACTTCTGTCCACAAAGCCTAAATCTTGCGGAATCTTCTCGTTAAATATCAATCTGCCGACTGTTGCGTCAATCAGTTTGGTGTGCATCACGCCGTCAATTTCTTTGCTGACACGTACCTTAATCGGGGCGTGTAGTCCGCATGCACCGTTCGCATAAGCGAGTGTTGCCTCGTCCGGCGAATAGAACACTTTGCCCGCACCAATTTCATCATCAATTTGAATGGTGAGGTAGTAGCTGCCCAAAACCATATCCTGTGTCGGAACAGTTACAGGTTTTCCGTCCTGCGGTTTAAGCAGATTGTTTGCAGAGAGCATCAGGAATCTTGTTTCTGCCTGAGCTTCTGCGGACAGCGGCAGATGCACCGCCATCTGGTCACCGTCAAAGTCTGCGTTAAATGCGGTACAAACCAATGGGTGCAGCTTGATCGCCTTACCTTCGACCAAAATCGGCTCAAATGCCTGAATACCCAGTCTGTGCAGGGTTGGTGCACGGTTGAGCATAACCGGATGTTCGGAAATGACATCTTCCAGCACGTCCCAAACCTCCGGGCGTACACGCTCTACCATACGTTTTGCCGATTTAATATTATGCGCCAAACCGTCCTGAACCAAACGTTTCATCACAAACGGTTTAAACAGTTCCAACGCCATCTTTTTCGGCAAGCCGCACTGGTATATCTTCAATTCAGGACCGACAACGATAACGCTACGACCGGAGTAGTCAACACGCTTACCGAGCAGGTTTTGACGGAAACGTCCCTGCT
>JAAGKN010000402.1_pt1 | contig 99403 bp, 99 predicted proteins | sample 6206371 | NCBI WGS metagenome assembly JAAGKN01 (sample SAMN11533720, study PRJNA540317) | gut metagenome | isolation source: fecal pellets from male and female animal of same cohort | host: Peromyscus leucopus | place: USA:CA | collected 2017
TCGAGAATCCAGCCTGCCACATGATCGAGGAAGTAGCGGTCGTGAGTAATGGCAATAACGGTGCCGGGGTACTGATTGAGGTGCTGCTCGAGCCAGTCGATCGACTCGGCGTCGAGGTGGTTGGTAGGCTCGTCGAGAAGGAGCACGTCGGGCTGCTGGAGCAGCAGACGGCAGAGAGCCACACGGCGGCGCTCGCCACCCGAAAGTGTGGTGACAGGCTGGTCGTCGGGCGGACACTGGAGGGCATCCATGGCGCGCTCGAGCTTGGAGTCGATGTTCCATGCGTCGGCGGCGTCGAGCTTGTCCTGCAGCTCGGCCTGACGGGCGATGAGGGCATCCATCTTGTCGGGATCCTCAAGCACGTCGGGATCGCCGAAAGCCTCGTTCACCTTGTCGAATTCGGCAAGGAGATCCATGATGGGCTGCACACCCTCGCGCACCACCTCGATCACAGTCTTGTCGGGTCGAGCTGGGGCTCCTGCTCGAGATAGCCGACCGAATAGCCGGGCGAAAAAACAACTTCGCCCTGATAGTCCTTGTCGATACCGGCAATGATTTTGAGAAGCGAAGACTTACCCGAGCCGTTAAGACCGATGATGCCGATTTTGGCACCGTAGAAAAACGACAGGTAGATGTTTTTGAGTACTTGTTTCTGAGGCGGGTAAATCTTGCTCACACCCACCATCGAAAAAATTATTTTTTTATCGTCAGCCATTGTGAGTATGAAATGTGGGTGATTGGATATTTGAAAGGGGAGTTGATATTATCTTCTGCGCTTGGCTGCAGGGCCGAAACGCACAGGGTAATCTACGGGCACTGTACCGGTAAGGATGCGGTTGAGCTTGCCTTTGATCAGCTGTTTGCGGATGCCCGAGAGATGATCAATAAACATCATGCCCTCGAGGTGGTCACATTCATGCTGCACGATGCGGGCAAGGAATCCGCTTATTTCCTCAGTATGCTCGTTGAAATCTTCGTCGAGCCATGTAAGGCGGATATGCTCTACTCGGGGCACATTCTCGCTGATACCGGGCAGGCTCAGGCAGCCCTCGGCACGTGATATGGTGTCGCCGTCGAGCACCTCTACTACAGGGTTGATAAGCGTGAATTTGCGCCCGGCACATTCGGGGAAGCTGTCGGACACCGGATCGGCGTCGATAACGACAAGCCTTATGTTCTTGCCGATCTGAGGAGCGGCAAGGCCTACGCCCTCCGACTCATACATGGCGGCAAACATCGATTCTACAAGCTCGTGAAGCCCCTCGGCGCCTTTCTCCAAAGGTTCGCTGACGGCACGGAGCACCGGATGACCGTAAAGATATACTGGTAATTTCATATCGTGTGTTAGTTTCTTTCCTGATAAGCACGACTCTCGAGGTAGTCGTTGAGTATTATTGTGGCAGACATCTCATCAACGAGGGCTTTGTCGCGACGGGCCATCTTGCCCAGTCCGCCATCGAGCATGGCCCGATGTGCAAGCACCGAAGTAAACCGCTCGTCGAACGATACTATTTCCGTTCCGGGAATAGCTTTTTTCAACCTTGCGATCGCCGGCTGCAGATAGCGCGTCGATTCCGACGGATTGCCTTTCATATCGCGCGGTTCGCCGACTACTATCAGGTCAACACCCTCGGTTGCGACATATTTGCTCACGAACTCCGTAAGCTGAGCCGTCGCCACCGTTGTGAGACCCGACGCGACAATGCGCAAAGGGTCGGTCACGGCGATGCCGCAACGACGACGACCGAAATCGATTGATAAGATACGTCCCATTTTGTCTTGCAAAGATACGAATAAGTCGAGAGCAAAGCAAAATTTATTTTGACTTTGCCAAGCGTTGAGAAACTAAGGCGATAGACGAAGTCTACATCCACGCCACCATTGTATGTCTTTTTTCTAAAAAATATCACGTTCGGATATATTTTTTTATTCAATAATTAAAAAATTTTGTAATTTTGCCACACAAACGCCACGTAACACAGACACATTTCAAACACAGCAATACACCTATTTTAATTATAACTCAACGTTTATGCTAAAACTTTACTCTTTGCTGATCGCTGCAGTTGCTATGCCCTTAACGGTATCTGCAGCCGACGAAGCAACAACTCCTTCCCAACAGTTCAAAAGCCATGTTGCAAGGTCTATCGAGCGATCGGAGACACAGGCAATAAACAAAGCACCGGGTCTCACAATCGACGATGCAATACACACAGCTCCCGAAGGCAAGGTAACACAGCTCTCTCGCAGTGGCGAGGCTTATTATTCCACCTGGAGCGGATACAAAATGGGCAGCTTTACCGGTCTGGCTTCAGAAATTGTTGAATGTGAAAACGGAGATTTCTACCTTAAAAATCCTATTTCCCTCCTTACCACCAACCTCTATATCAAGGGCAGAAAAGAAGGCAACAAACTGGTCTTTGATCTTCCTCAGGTAGCTTATCTTGAACCATATTATGGCAATATCTACCCCTATAAGCTGACTAATATGGTCTATTGCGAAGCAGACAAAGACTTCTATCCCGTAGATTCTGAAATTGCCAAGCAGCTTAATCTGCCGGAGGTTGAAAACACATTTGTCATCGATATCCTCGAAGACGGCAGCTATAATTATTCGGCACCCGACGGCGGCAATGTCTTTGCCGGACTTGTTGATGTTGAATCAGACAAATGGAGCGGATATGGAGAAATCGAATCGACATGGGAAACTATGGATGTCGAAAAAGTAACCGTCCCCACAGATCTCAAGATTGCCGAAACAATTGTCACAAACAAGAGCACCGAGCCCCACTATGCCAATATCGGCTTCAACGGAAACGACGTATATGTGCAGGGCCTCTTCTCCGCGATGCCCAAAGCCTGGATGAAGGGCACACGCAATGGCGATGCTATAACATTTGCTTCGTCACAGTATCTCGGTGTTGAGCCGGTCAACAACGCTCATGTATTCTTTGTCGCTGCTACTTATAACACCTCTAAAGATCCTCAGAGCGAAAAAGACATAACAGAAATTAAATATGCCGAAGACATAACCTTTAGCTACGACAAGGATAATGACTGCTACAAGGCTCTTGACGGTCAGACGGCAACTCTGAGCGGTTATGCCGACCGTGTAGCTTATCTTGAATATCTGCGTGAGCCTGAGATGATGATGATTCCGGCTGACATGTCCTACAATCCGGCCAAACCCGAAATTTTGCTCTATGACTACTCCGCTGAATGGGGAGATCTCAAGCTGAACTTCAAACTTCCGGCACAAAACAAACAAGGCATTCCCCTGGATAAACGAAACATCTATTTCAGCTTCTTCGTCGATGGCGAAGTATTTACCTTCACGCCCGAAGAGTACAGTAGTTTCAAAGAGCCTCAGAGCCTCTTCCCCTACGACATCTTTGTGAATGATCTCATGCTACTGCCCGGAGAAAACATGTACGAAGCCTGGTTCTATTTCGGAGAAAAGCCCATCGGCATCCAGTCATACTATTATAAAGACGGCAAGAAGATCGGCGAATCTGAAATAGCAGTAGCACAGTCTTCGGGTATCGAAGACGTTACTGCCGACGGAAACAAGACCGTACACGCAACAGAATATTACACCGTGACCGGTCAGCGCATCGACAAGCCCTCGACAGGTATCTTTATTAAAGTTATCCGCTACAACGACGGCTCTATCAAAACATCTAAGACCACTGTGAAATAATCGCACACACATAATCTCTTGCAGCCTCTGAGTTTCTGACCTCGGCAAGTATTGTGTTATATTATCTCAAGAATCGTTGCCGATAGTAAAAAATCACAATAATGAGTCGGCACGTTCGTTGATATACCGATGAAACTGACAAAACTTATTCCTTGTGCGGCACTCTTCGCCGCCTCTTCGCTCTTCGCCTGCGGCGACAGCAGCAACAACTTACCGGAAATACCCGATAACAATCCCTCAAAACCGATTAAAGAGACCGGCTTCGCACGTGGAGCCGATGTAGGCTGGCTTACTCAAATGGAAGCCGAAGGCCGCAAATTCTTTACCCCCGGCGCAAACCGTAAAGAAAAAGAATGTATGGAGCTCCTTCGCGACGACTGCGGAGTAAACTCTATCCGTCTGCGCGTGTGGGTCGATCCCGAAGATGGCTGGAATAGCATCGAGGACGTAGTGGCAAAGGCTTCACGCGCCGAAAAACACGGGCTGCGAACCATGATCGACTTCCATTTCTCGGATACTTGGGCCGACCCGGGCAAACAGATCATGCCTAAAGCATGGGAAAATTACGATCTCGACGAGCTCAAAAAAGCTGTGGCAAAGCATGTTGACGAGACTCTGCTCGCTCTCAAGGCAGCCGGTGTGACTCCCGAATGGGTACAGGTCGGTAATGAAATAACTCCCGGCATGATGCACCCGGTAGGACACGTCGACAATCCAAAAGAGCTTACAGCCCTTATCAATGCCGGATATGATGCTGTAAAAGCGGTTTTTCCCGAGGCTAAAGTGATTATACACCTCGATTCGGGACACGACCAATGGCGCTACGACCGTATTTTCGATATCCTGCGCGATAATGGCGGCCGCTACGACATGATAGGCATGTCGCTCTACCCTTCGTGGGCCGAAGAAGGTTGGGAAAAAGTGTCCGATCAATGTATCGACAACATCGCCCACCTAAAGGCAAAATACGGCAAACCGATTATGATATGCGAGATCGGCATGCCCTGGGATCAGGCCGAAGACTGCAAGAAACTTATTGCCAAGATGATGAAAACCGATGTCGAAGGCATATTCTACTGGGAGCCCCAGGCTCCGTCGGGCTACAACGGAGGTTATCAGCTCGGTTGCTTCGAAAACGATGCACCCACGGTGGCTCTTGACCCGTTCAAAGATGCCTCAAAGAAGTAATTAACTTATTTTAACTCCCGAATTGTAAAAAATCGGGAGTTTCTGCGTCATATATAGGTACGAATATAACAAAAACAACATATTCATCGCTATGAAGAAAATGATTATGCGCTGTGTGATGGCTCTGGCAGTGTTTGCCGGTATATCACTGACAGCCAAGGCACAGATGGCTCCCCAGCCTCTGCCTCAGGACTCCGCTCTTGTAACAGGCGTCCTCGAAAACGGTCTTACCTATTACATCCGTCACAACGAACTTCCCAAAGGACAGGCCGACTTCTATATCGCTCAGAAAGTAGGCTCTATTCTCGAAGACGAGCACCAGAGAGGTCTCGCTCACTTCCTGGAGCACATGTGCTTCAACGGCACAACCAGCTTCCCCGGCAACTCGATCACCACATGGCTTGAGACCAAAGGTGTGAAATTCGGAGTAAACCTCAATGCCTACACTTCGATCGACGAGACCGTCTACAATATCTCAAATGTGCCCGTGGCCTCGAAGGCCGTGCAGGACTCTTGCCTCCTCATCCTCCACGACTGGGCCTGCGACCTTACTCTTGATCCCAAAGAGATTGATGCCGAGCGTCCTGTGATCCACAATGAATGGTCTCAGTCGATGGTAGGCGAAATGCGTCTCTACGAGAAGCTCCTCCCCATCATCTATCCCGACAATAAATATGGCGAACGTCTGCCTATCGGCACTATGGACGTTGTCGACAATTTCCCTCCCCAGGCTCTTATCGACTACTACCACAAATGGTATCGTCCCGATCTGCAGGGTATCATCGTTGTCGGCGATATTGATGTCAACTATATCGAAAGCAAGATCAAAGAGATCTTCGGCGGCATCAAACTGCCCGAAAACCCCGCTACTCGCGAGTATGTTAGCGTAGAGGAAACTCCCGGCACTATCTATGCCATCGGCGCTGACCCCGAAGTACGTGCCGCTAACGTGGCCCTGATGTTCAAGAGCCCCAACCTCGAGCTCCCTCGCGAAGTACGCAACACCAACTACTACTTCATGGTAAATTATCCCAAAGTGATGATTACCATGATGCTCAACAACCGCCTGGCCGAGATTGCATCATCTCCTGATGCCGAGTTTGCCAATGCTCGCGTATTCATGGGCAATTTCCTTATCTCCAAGACTATGCCGGCTCTTACCCTCGATGTTGACCCCAAGGGCGGCGACATGATACCTGCTTTCACTCAGGCTTATCGTGAACTTATGCGTGCTGTTCGCGGCGGATTTACCGTAGGCGAATACGAGCGTGTAAAATCTGAATTTCTTTCGCGCCTCGAGCGTCTCTACGAAGGCCGCAACGACGTTGAAAACGATTCGTACGTACAGGAATATGTCAATCTCTTCCTCGACAACGTTCCGGCTCCCGGCATTGAATTCGAGAAAAACACTTACGACCAGCTCGCTGCCGTATTCCCCCTCGAGAACATCAACCAGCTCCTCCCGGCTGTCGTGACCGAGGACAACCGCGTACTCATGGCTCTCGTACCTGAGAAGGAAGGCTTTACCACTCCTACCGAAGAACAGTTCGCCAAAGCTATCGAGACCGTCGATGGCGAAGAACTCGAACCCTACAAGGATGAAATGCGCGAAGATCCCCTTATCGCCAAGCTCCCCAACGCCGGTAAAATCAAATCGGTAAAAGACCTCAACGAGTGGAAGGCTAAAGAGTACACTCTGTCGAACGGCGTTAAGGTTGTTGTACGTCCCACCGAGTTCAAGTCCAACGAAATTATTTTCGAAGCCATGGCTCTCGGCAATGCCGGCAGCACTCTCGACCAGAGCAAGGCCGCTTCTATCAAATATGCTCCCGTGGCAATGAGTAAGCTCAGCCTCAACGACTATAGCAACAGCGACCTCAGCAAGTATCTGCAGGGCAAGCAGGCTTCGGTAAGTTTCAGCTTCGACGACTACAACCGTAGCATGGAAGGCACAACTACACCTAAGGATCTGCCCACTCTGATGGAGCTTATCTACAGCTACTTCACAGGCTTCGGTCTCAATGAAGATGAATTTACTGCCGCACGCGACGGTATCGCCGCTCAGCTCGCCAACCAGGAGAACGTACCTCAGGTTATCTTCTCGCGCGACCTTATGAAGAGCCTCTATGCAGCACCCTCGAAACAGATGATCTCTGTTGATGATGTCAAGGCTGCCGACCGCCAGACTATCGTCGACATGGTACACAAGATGATGAGCAACGCTGCCGACTACACATTCTATTTTGTCGGCAACATAGACGAGGCTACCTTCGAGCCCCTCATGCTCCAGTACCTTGCCACTCTTCCTGCCAACGCCAAGACCGCAAGCAAGAAGATCACCACCAACCCAGACTTCGAGATCGCAAAGGGCGCCAAGACCGACAACTACACCGCTTCGATGCAGACACCGCAGACATTTATCTTCATCGGTATGTTTGCCAATATGCCCTACAGCCAGAAGAATAAACTTATCGCCAACATCGCAGGCCAGATCGCTTCGAAACGCCTCCTCAACAAAGTACGCGAGGAAATGGGTGCTGTATACTCTATCAGCGCTCAGGCCGACATGACTCGTGTAGGCGATCTCAACGTTTTGTTCCAGACTGCATTCCCCACCAACAAGATGGAAATGAAGGATGAGACTATCGCTACCATCAAAGACATCTTCTATGCCCTCGGCGAGAATGTCAGCGAAGAAGAGCTCAAGCCTGTGATCGAATACATGCTCAAGACTAACGACGAAGACCTCAAGAGCAACACCGAATGGGCCGTCTCAATGGCCGCTACCGGTATCAACGGCGTCAACGTATTCCTCGGCAAAGAAGCCGTCCTCAGAAGCATCACTGCCAAAGACGTACAGGACTTCATGCGCCAGGTTATCAAACAGGACAACTACCGTGTAGTAGTCCTCGATCCCGAAGGCGTAGCCGCAGAAGCAACAAAATAATCCACACTCCCTTCCAACCCCACAAGGCGCCCACCCCATCGGTCGGCGCCTTGTTTTTTGTCCCTTTCCGACATTACCGTCCGACAATAATATCGGCAAATACGCCCTTTATATCTCGAAAAAATTCGTAACTTTGCAATGATAACGCCATTCAGTATGACCGATAATAATTATAATGTCATAGATCTTTTCTGTGGTTGCGGTGGATTCTCTCTCGGTTTTGAGAGAGCAGGATTCAACATACTTTTGGGAATTGATATATGGAAAGATGCCATACAAACATTCCGGCACAATCATAAGGAAAGTCAGGCCATACTTGCCGATTTGTCTGTTCTATCTCCTGAAGAAACCTTACCATATCTCAACGGGAAAAAGATAGATGTTATAATCGGTGGGCCTCCTTGTCAGGGCTTTTCTGTCGCAGGCAAAAGGATAGTCGACGACATTCGCAATCTTCTCTACACCAATTTCGTGCATTTTGTATCATTCTTTAAGCCAATGGCTTTTGTAATGGAAAATGTACCTAATATTCTTTCTATAGGTGGAGGGGTCGTAAGAGAGTCGATTATTAAGGATTTCTCTGAATTAGGCTATACAGTCGAATACCGTGTACTGACGGCTTCAGACTACGGAGTTCCACAAAACCGTCGCAGAGCTTTCTTCGTAGGCTTCCACAACGGACATCATTTCAGATTTCCGCAACCATTCGTGGCAAATAAAATCACGGCATCCGAAGCTCTATCCGACCTGCCTGAATATTCTGTATGCGACGGAGAAGAGTACCCATCGGCTCCACAATCGGACTACCAGTGTTTGATGCGCTCTAAGTCCGCCGGACTCTACAACCACCAGGCTACTGTACACAATCAGAAAACGATAGATATAATCTCTCTCGTGCCCGACGGAGGTAATTACAAAGACCTGCCGGCCGAGCTGCAGGACACACGAAAGGTACATATTGCATGGACTCGACTCAACAGCAAGAAACCGAGTTTTACAATTGACACCGGGCACAGACATCACTTCCACTATTCATACAACCGTATTCCTACGGCAAGAGAAAGTGCACGGATTCAATCATTCCCCGATGATTTTTTATTTACATGCAGTAGAACGAGTCAGCTAAAACAAATAGGCAATGCCGTTCCTCCGCTTATGGCTGAAGCCATTGCCCGATCTCTCTTTGACCAGTTATGAAACAGTACTACCATATACCTGACGAAGATTATCTTCGCATACATTTTGTTCGTCCACGGTTCAAGAGCAACATCGAAAATGTGCTTTTGTACATGGCTAACGAATGTTGCAAGATAGAGTCCGCGCCAAGACATGAGTACGCAGCCCGGATTAACAATGCTATACGTCTTTTCCCGGGTAATATCGGCCTGACTCAAAAAACTGTCGATAACTGGAGGACAGAGATTTCGGCTCTATGCGCATTCTATAATGAAGATAAGGAGTCGGACAGAACCGAAACCTCGAGACTTTCTTATTTTCTCAACGAGAATCAGGATCTGACACAGTTCTTCAAGTTTCTGATGATCTCGTTTCAGTTTCCGGGAGGTCATATCAAACCGGCCGACAATATCGAACTTATAACTCATGGCGTCCGCTTCAAACCGGCTCAATTTATTCTAAAAGTCCTAATGGCCGGTAACGAGATACTTAGTGCTTCCGGTATCGATAAAGAAATGAGTATTTCCGACGAAGAGGCGACATATTGTATTTTCAACGATTTAAAGGTAACGACAGGTATACGTACGCCCCGGCAGGTAGCGGAAATAATTCTCAATAACAGAAAGGAAAAGTTGCATTATTACGACCGTACAGACCGTAATATCCTCAACTCGAGAGGTACACCTCGCACTAAAGGCGATGTCGTAAGATATGCCGGGGATATAATGGACTATATGGTTATCGCTTCTCTACTCGAACGCCGCTTGGACGGCTATTTCGTCTTGAAGCCTAACGCCATCAACGATATAACAATTTTTGTTGCCGACAAATCATATTTTGAAGGCTACGAGAAGTTCTATGGCCTTCGCAATCTGAAGCCTAATATGCTTGCACCCGTTGAATCCGAATGGTTTTCTTACGTTAATGATCTTGCCGATCCGGATAAATTCAAAACCGATATCAAGACGGTATTGGAAACCGAAGACATCGAAATTGTTTTCGACAACCGGATAGCAGAGATAATAAAAAGCAACACTACTACAACAAAGGTCATAGGCAATATCGGAGAAGCAATCATTTACTCTCATGAAAGACAGCGCCTCAAACTTGCCGGTTACGACTCGTCGCTTCATCTTATCAAAATTGTCGACAGTCCGGCTTATCATCCCGGATTCGACATAGACAGCCTTGAAGGCGATGGCACCAACCATCACAGGTACATAGAGGTAAAGACAACGATCAGCCGTCAGAAAATTAATCTCTACAGCTTTCACATGTCTACCCATGAATGGTCTGTAGCCGAGACTAACCGCGAACATTATTATGTATATCGTCTTATGTTGAGTGCCAAAAATAAAACACTCTACATATTGCGCAACCCGGTCGGGCTCTATAAAAGCGACGTTATCGACATCGTGGCTCGTGACGGCATGGAAGTATCTTTCGATCCGAACAAATTTCAACAAGAGGAACTTCTCGTATGGCAAGAATAAAGGTAGCTTCTCTCTTTTGCGGATGTGGAGGAATGGATCTCGGAGTACTCGGTGGGTTTTCGTTTCTCGGCTGTGAATATCCTCGCAGCGAGTTCGACATAGTATATGCCGTCGACAACGACGAGTATTGCACTAAAATTTATAATGCCAACTTTGAGCATAAGTGCGAAATTAAAGATGTCCGGGATATAATACCTTCACAGACGCCCGATTTCGATGTACTTATCGGAGGGTTTCCGTGCCAGTCTTTTTCGATATCAGCTCAAAATCCTCCGCGTCTGGGCTACAAAGATGAGCGAGGCATGCTCTTTTTTGAAATGGTTAAAATCCTTAGAGAGAAAAAGCCGAGGGCATTTATCGCCGAGAATGTAAAAGGTTTGTTGTCGGCCAACAACAAGCAGGCTTTTCCGATGATCCTTAAAGAATTTTCCGATGCCGGTTATCATGTACGATACTATATCGTTAACGCATCAAGATTCGGGGTTCCACAGAAAAGAGAACGTATTATAATCATCGGTTTCAAAGATATTACCGATAAAAACAATTTCGAATTTTCTCATTTCATACCTCGTCCGACTGTACTCAGGGATGTTGTAGATGAAAAAGAAAATCATAATGAATCATTGTTTTTCAGCGAAAAAGCCGTAGCCGGTATGTTGGCTGTTCGCGAAAAAATGAACAAAGGTCGAGTACAGGATCTCAGCCGACCTTGCAATACTATCAGCGCACATCTTGCCAAAGTCAGCCTCAACTCAACTGATCCGGTTCTTATGATAGGAGACAGATATCGCCGCTTCTCTTGCCGCGAAGCTGCTCGTATTCAAAGTTTTCCCGACTCCTTTATTCTTGATGTTGTGTCTGCCGGACGTCAGTACAAGGCGATCGGCAATGCTGTGCCGCCGGTCATGATGTGGTATATCGCCAACTCGCTTCAACGCTCATTCGAAAAAACAGACGGGATAATCAATGCAAATACAGCCTATTGCTTTTCTAATCATAGTTTTGCTACTACTCAGGGCTGTTTATTCGAAGAAGAGGTTTCTTACGGAATATAATATAAAAAAACGACACTGCCGGTGGCTGTGTCGTTTTTGTGCGTTTGTAAGCTGTTGCTTATTCGCCGGGGATGATAGCTTCGTTGGGGCAAACAGCTGCGCAAGTGCCGCATTCGATGCAGGTATCGGGATCGATGTGGTAGATTTCGCCTTCAGAGATAGCGTCTACGGGGCATTCGGGGAGACATGTGCCGCATGCTACGCATGTGTCAGTGATTACGTATGCCATAGTTGTAAGTTTTAGTTGGAATTATTATTCTATGTTTGTTAGTGCAAAATTAATGCTTTTTTCTGTATATCCCAATCTTAGGGTATAAAATTTTGTACCAGGCTATTTTTATTAACGTCGGTCGGCCTTATAAGGTTTGCCCGGCGCCGGATATTTCTTTGAGGCATCGTCGAGCACAAGCACCCAGTCGATCATCTCGCCCCGGTCGGGCGAGACAAACGTGCGGTCGGCATTATCGTACACTCCTATGCTTGTAGCCTTACCGGTGCGAGGATTATACCACCACGCGCGCACTTTGTCGGCTCGAATGGCGTCCTTGCTGACAGTAAATTCGCGGCCGACAGGGGCATAGACCATTGCATACGTGCGGTCGGTATCGCCGGTGGCAACGAAGCGATAACGCCCCTGACCGGGCATTGAAGTGAGGATGCGCCCGGGTTTGAGCACATAGTCCGTTGCCGGAACTCGCGTAAAATAAGGTCGAGATTCTATCAGTCGACGGCCATGTATCATCTGGGCAGCCCCCGGCTGATCGAGAGCTTCACGCCACGGCATGAGGGGTTTATTGATGCCTCCCGACTTCTCCGGATCATACATCTGCCATATCGAATGATGGCCGTAGGTGTGACCGAAGGCTCCGCTGAAAAGATCCCAGTACATTGCGCGGCGTATATCCGACGACACCGAGTGTCCGCGACGATCGGCCTGAAATGCCACCGGATGATCTTCGTAGAGCGGTTCGCCATCGAACACAGGTTTTACCGGCTCGCGATTATAGTCCTCGCTCATCTTGGAATAGCTCGTAAACTCTACCTCATGGCCATTCTGGCGCATATTGAAGTCGAGCCAGTCCTCGCCGTGGAAAAACTGCGCCGACCCGTGCCAGCCTGTCGGATGATATGTGATAAGATGTGCGCCGCCGTCGCCCGCCCTGAGACCTCGTGCCATTGCGCGTATTATATCTTTCTGTTCTTCGTTTTCGGGGTTGCGGTCGCCCCCCAATATCCATATCAGGTTTGCATCCTTATATCTCTCGGCGAGGAAGCGGCCGTAACGCTCGGCATTGTCTACATTGAAGATCGGATTGCCGTCGTGCCAATAGCGCCCCCATGTAGGCAACATACCCACACAGATACCCTTCTTGTTGGCCTGAGCCACGATATAATCAACATGATCCCAATAGTCGTTCTCGCCCGACTTTACCAACGGACGCGACGGATCATTGTCGATAAGCGGAAATTGGCCGTAAGCATTAGGCGTAGACACTCCATCGAGTTCGGCCAAGGCTACAGCCTGAACGACGGTAAATCCTTTCGCCGCACGATCCGACAGATAATGGTCGGCCTCTTCGCGCGATAATTTGTGAAACAACTCCCATGCCGTGTCGCCGAGATAGAAGAACGGCCGTCCGTCGGCATACTGCAGGAAACGTCCATTGTCCGACACTACAATTTTGTCATCGGCTTTGTTTCCTGCATAAGCAACAATTGCTACCGCCTGCAATAACACGGCGATAGCAATTCGAAATTCAGAAATAAAGCGTATTTTCATAGTATAGTAACTTGTTACCTCCTTCGCCTTACCGATCGGGTAGCGCTCGACGAGGTTTTGATCTCCTTTGGCTTGTGCTCCTTTACTTTCTTTTCCTTAGGCTTGTCGGCTTTTGCCGAGCGCTTGGCTGAGCGTCGGGTGGCACGGGTATTCGAAGTCTTCTCGGTAGCCTTATCCACATTGGTGCTGTCGGCAGCGGCCTCGGCTGCTTCCGCAGCCTCACGGGCGGCTATTACCTCTTCGCGGCTCGGTACCCACAGCTTTTTCTCGAAGTTGTCGAGACGGCTCTGTATGCTGTCCTGTGCACGCTTGAGATCTACCGAATCGGGATACTGCTGCACCATCGATTTATTCTTGAGATTGCGAGTCTTGTAGATATCGCCATCGTACATAGTGAGGGTAAAGAAATCGTCGTATGTGCAGGTGGGCAGATTATTGTCGTCATCGACAAATATCGACTGGGCGGCAAGATAGGGACGCAGATCCGAGAACTTGACCCAAAACATAGGATATTTGAGCGCGTCGCCGCCAAAATCGCCGGAACGATGCAACACCGGGCAAATGGCTTCGACTACGGGACGTAGACGGTTGTGACGTGTGTCATACTCCCAGCGTTCTACAAGATAGTACGACAGCACCTCGTTGGTAGGCACGTCGCTGGGATCGATGGTAAATCGTGGATTTTTCTCCGACGAGCCTTTAGCCTCCGTGTAAGGGATATAGAACTTGTCGAGCACATCGCGTGTCTTGATACGATACTGGTCGGTGAAGATCTCGCGGCCGTCAAGGTATTCGTAGGCCGGAATGGTATTGTCGGCAAGCAGGCGCATGATGATGCGGAACAGGTTTTCCTGGCCCTCGAGCGGTTCTTCGGGGAAGTAGAGCGAGGCGTTCTTGTCCTTGTCGAGGTCGAGCTGGCGGTAAATCACGCGCATCCACTGACGGTCGGCCTCGCTGAGAGAATTGTCGGTGTCGCTATAGAAAGACTGCATGCGCTCAGTGACCTGAGGACCGGCCTGGCTCTGTTCGGCCTTGCGGTCGCGGCCACCACGGCGCACAACGCTGCCGGTGCTCTGCTCCTGGGCTACAAGATCCGGGCTTACCAACAGTATGGCAAGCGCCGCAAGGACTATTTTAAATATCTTATGCATCGTATTTGTGTTTTTTCTATCTGAAAATAAGTTCATACGGTCGTCGCAGACTTATATGTATCTCAATTTACTATTACTTCCATCGGCGACAGATCACGAGTGAGGCCGTCGGGACCTTTTGCCCTGATGCGCGATATATAGAATCGCTTGCCACGACCGAGACGCTGGAACTGTTGCTTCTGACGCTGCGAGAACTCGGCTCCGTTGCTGACTTCGGGCATAGCGTTGCCCGACGAATCGAAGAATACCGTTTCGAAGCTCTCTACACTAAACGGAGTATCGAGCAATCCGTCGTCGATAGCGGCTTCAAGGCCGGGCGATGCAAGCAGCAAGGCCTTCTTGAACGGTTTGCCGCCGCGATAGTGGTCGGTATTGCCGTTGGCATCCTTAAATGCTATAAACGGAGTCGGATCGGGCAGTTTGCGGACACGGAACTTTGTCTGAGCCATCTGTATGGGACGTCCGTCCATGTTTGCCGTCACAGTGACAGTAGCATCGCTGCCTACCTGAGCCGGGCGAGCTATCCACTGGTCGCCCTTACGGGTAAGGGATCCGTTGGTCATCGTGGCCGAAATATCGCCCATAGCGACACCGGGCACCGAAATGCTAATGGGGTTGTCGATACCGGCATAGAGCACGTTCATCATCGTGGCCGACACTGTGGCCATAGGCTCTATCACAGTGTACGACGATGTGAAGTCGCGGCGAGTGGTGGTGCCGTCGGGGTTGGGTACTTCAAGCCAGCCGTTATATGTGAAGTCGCCGGTTGCTCCGGTCGACACTTCATAAAGGCCTTGATCATTGTCGAGCTGCTTGCCGCCCACATACACCATAGGACGCTGGGTCGTATCGACAGCGGCAAGGACGATATTCGCCGCATACTTGCTGCCACGCATTACCAGACGTGACTGAGGCAACACGTATGCCGACAGCTCGTTTACACGCACGTCGCCGGCATCGACCTGACTCAGCAGCGAACTGAGAGCCTCACCCTCGGCATAAAGTATGTCGCTCTGTAGCTTGGCAAGTATTGTAACGGCTGCAACAACAGGCTGCTGATCAAACTTGGCTTCCTCCCACGACTGCGGTGCAAGGGTGCCGCGACGTGTTACCGAGGCGGTAGACAGAGCTTCCGAGATAGTCGCACGCTTGGTGGTATCGGGAATAAAAGCAGTGACAAAACCGCTGAAATCATCGACACGCTCGCGCAGACGTGTGCCTCGGGGATTGCCCGGGCCGAGCATCACAAGCGCTGCCGATTCGAGGTCGTCGCGGTTCTGAATGTCGTTGACATCGCCGTCTTTACCATCGGCCTCAACCACAATAGCCTGCTTGAGAGTATCGACATAATCGTAGAGATTTTTAGTGCGCTCGCGCACCTCTTTAGCTTTTTCGAGCCATGCGGTCGCCTTGCCGGGGTTCTTATCGGCAAGGGCGTTGAGTTCGCCGTATACCGCCGTGTTGCGCTGATCGTAGTTGCTGTTGGAGCGATTGAGGCCCTCGTGCACTTGCGTGAAGCCGTCGAGCACGTCGCTCGACACGTTGAGCGCGAGCATTGCCGTCAGCACGATGTACATCAGGTTGATCATCTTCTGACGGGGCGAAAGCCTATTGTTGTTTGCTCCCATTATATCTTATCTTGGGTTTTATACGTTTTTGGTTTGTTCGGCGGCAGCGGTCTGAGCTGTCGCGGTGTGAGTCTCGGCGCTGATATCGATGCCGCCGAGGTCGGGCATAGCCGTCGGACGGTACATATTTACCGTCATGGCCTGTATCATACGCTCGTAAATGCTGTTGAGCTGCTGCATGTAGCGGGCCATCTTCTCGGTCTCCTCGCAGTAGCGCGCGCTCTGTGTTGGCGCTCTTCTCGTACATGTCGCGGATGTCCTTGATGCCGCGGTTCACGCGGTCGATCGCATCGAGCTGCGACGACACGCTCTCGAGCTGGATCTCATAGATGGTGTTGAGGCCGCCGAGATTCTGGTGCAAGGCTTTCATCTGCTCCACATATCCGTGCGAAGCCTGATTGATGCCGTCGGAGTTCTCGGTAATGGCGCGATAGCTTTCAAGGAGTGTCGACGACACTTTGTTGAGAGCTACGGTGTTGGCATGGAGCAACTGCATTTCGGCAGCAAGAGCCGACATCTGATCGCTGTACTGCTGAGTCGACGATGCGTTGCCGATGCCACCCATACCTGCTACAGCGCCTGCGCCTGTTGCGACGGCAGCACCGCCGGCGCCATTGAGGCCACCGCGTACTTCGGCATCTTCCTCGCCACGCAGGGCAGGGAACACCTCTTCCCACTTATATTCTTTAGGCGGACGGTCGAAAGCAGTGAGGAGAAACATAAACACCTCGGTGCCCATGCCTATCGAGAGCAGGGTGTTGCCTCCGGGGAGGTGAAGAATCTTGAAAAGCGCGCCCCATATCACGATGGCGGCGCCTATGGAGTAGGCAAAGTTGAAGAAACGCTGCCCTTCCTCGCTGCTGATAAAGGTGCTGATCACGCCCTTGTATTTTTGTACTTTTCCCATTGTAGTATTATTTCTTATTCTGTTTCTGACCTTTGGCGAAGCCTATCTGCGTGCGCACGCAGCGGAATCCGATATACGAGCGCTGCTCGTTCTGATACTCCCACATGCGGAGGTCGGAGCGGACGTTGTGGGCCACATCTTTCCACGAGCCGCCGCGCACAATCTTGCGCTTCATCTTGTAGGGGTCTTCCACGGCGGCGTCGTAGCGGTATTCGGGGTTGAGGTCGCTTGTGAGTCGGCCGACGCTCTCGGTGAAGGCGGTCGAGGTCCATTCGCTCACGTTGCCGGCCATGTCGTAGAGGCCGAAATCGTTGGGCGCATATGTGCCCACGCGCGAGGTGATCACATGTCCGTCCTGCACATAGTTGCCCTCGGCGGCTTGAAGTTGGCATAGAAGCAACCTTTGTCCTCGCTCATGGGTAGGTCGCCCTCCCAGGGATATTTGTTCTCGTCGATACCGGCACGGGCGGCATACTCCCATTCGGCCTCGGTGGGCAGGCGGTAAGGCTCGATGTAGACGCCCTCCTTGCCGAGCGAGCGGCGCAGGAAGTCGGTGCGCCAGTTGGCAAAGGCGTTGGCCTGCTCCCAGCTCACACCCACCACGGGGTAGTCGTTGTAGCCGCCGTGAGAGAAGTACATGCGCACGTAGGGCTCGTTGTAGGCGTTCTCGAAGTCGTTGACCCACGCCGTGGTGTCGGGGTATACATTCACTATATATGTATTGACAAAATCGTAGGGACCTGTGAGAGTTCGCGATATAGTCTCGCGGCGGATCTGGCCTTCGTCGTCGATCCATGCGGTATCTTTCGATATTGTAGGCTCTACACGCTGCACATTGCGACGGTCGGTGTTGTAGTCGCGAGTGGCCGGGTCGAGACGGTTGCGGCGACGGGCAGCCTCGGTGTGGTTGTAGATCTCGTAGCGATAGTTGAGCTGGGTGGGGTCGAGCTCGCGCACGCCGGTGATGGGATTGGTGCGGTAGAGGCTCTCGATGGCCCGCTGCTCGTCCTCGTTGGGGTTGCGCCAGGGTATGGGCTTGGTCCAGTTGAGGTGAGGGGTCACGGGGTTGCCCTCGCGGTCTTCCTCGATCTTGAACTCCTCGTTGCCGCCGTAAGCGGGGTCGGCCAGGCGCTCGCGGATGATGGAGTCGCGCACCCAGAAGACAAACTGCTTGTACTTGGCATTGGTAATCTCGGTCTCGTCCATCCAGAAACCGTCTACGCTGATGCCGCGCGCATTGGCCTGCAGATTCCATAGCGAATCGGCTTCGGCAACACCGACTTTCATCGAGCCACGATCGACCAACACCATGCCGTAGGGCGTAGGCTCGGCCCACGACACACCCCCGACGCCTGTTACCTCACCGCCTGCCGATCCGCGCGATCCGCCGGTGGCACACGATGCGAGCATGGCGACGAGTGCCAGTGACATCAATATGTTGCTTGTCTTTTTCATATATTCTTGCAAGGAGGAGCAAACGCTCCGTGAATGATTTTTCTACATTAAGCGCACGCTTTTATGACGATTGCGGTTTTTCTCGCCCATGTCGAGCTTGAGGCTGTAGCCGACGAACAATTCGTGGCTGCCCGACGATGCGCTGCGTATTGCCGAGGTGGCATAATCGAAGCTGTAACCGATATAAAAATTCTTGATCTCGGCAGCCACGGTGGCTATCACAGCATCGTCCCAGCGATATCCCACACCGAAACTCAGAAATTTGCGGTAGCGGGCTCGGGCCATTATTTCTCCGGTCGTAAAGGTAAAGTCGCTCTTTACCAATATTGACGGTATTATTTCAAATAACGTATTTTTTACGGGAATATTGCTTCCTGCAGTAAAATAAAGTGTCCGCCGAGCCTGAAACTGATAGCTGCGCTCGCCCGATGTTTCCGATCCGCCGGCCGAGTTTTCGGCATTCATGCTTATCGTGGGCGACATAAAATGCGTGCACGACAGGCCTGCATAAAATTTCGGATGCTCGTACCACAGACCCAATGCGCCGTCGAAAGCTGTGCCGTGGATGTCGGACGTGGGTATGGCGTCGTCCGAGCCCTGGTGGTATTCGTCATTATCGGGCAGATGCACCTCCGAGCCCTTGAAGCTCTGGTCGCGGAAACCAAGCTGCAGGCCTATGCTCCACAAGCCGCCCCATTTGCGCAGCTTGTACGAAGCCTGCAGGCCGAGATCGAGGCTCGAATAGAGGCCAATGCTCTCCTGCCCCACCACAGCGCCCACGCCTATGCGCTTGCTGCCGAGCTTGAAGGGCATGTCGGCGGCGCCAAGAAATGTCTTGGGCGCATTGTCGATACCTACCCACTGAAGACGGGCTCCGCCGCGTATGCGTACAAAGTCGGTCTGTCCCGTCGCCGCAGGGTTGAATAGCGTCGGCGCGACATAGTACTGCGAGATATTGGCCTCGGTCTGTGCCGATATCTGCAGAGCGACGAATGAGAATACTAATATTATGAGGTATTTAAAGCGTGTCATTCGAAGTAAAAGGTAAGCACAATCATCTTCGATGTCGCTTTTGCGATTGATTGCGTGAATTTATATTTCAATGGATCGTCGACGAGGTCGGGGCGGTCGTGCACGAGCACATCGCTGAACCCGAAGCAAAATTTGAGCTCGGGAATGAGCTTGAAATAAGGCAGATAGAAATCGCAGCCAAAACCTACCGACAGATAGAAGTCGCTCGACTTCAACTGCAGGAAATCGCTGCGCTTCTTTGTCACGTCGAAAGCCGGCATGATGCCGCCCACGATGTAAGGTCGCGCGTTGCGATAGCGCTGTGCCGCAAATTTGATATCTACAGGCAGCACTACAAATGTCGATTTGATATTCTGCCGCTCCTCGGCGCCGGTATTGAGCTCGCGCATGGTCACATTGCGGCTGCCGAAATACATGCCGGGCGACACTCGCAGCGAGAAGTGATTGCTGAGCCGCCAGTCGAAAAGACCGTTCACGCAGAAGCCGGGCTGATAATCGGGCTGATCGATGCGCCATTGCTCGCCGTCCTCGGTAATAAAACCATTGTGAGTGATATGCAGATCGCTGGTATAGGCTCCGATCGAAAAGCCCAAGTGCCAGCGGCGAAGGTCGGCGTAGGGTCGGTTTTGCAGTTTATCATTGAACGAACGCCCCATAGCCGAGGTCGCAGCCACGGCTATCAGCATCAGTGTCAATAATAATTTACGGTACTTCATCAATAGCAATAACGCCCATTCCCCGGCTTTATTGCCTCCGCAATAACAAAATATAATCAAAGACGAATTGCATCGGAGAACGGAATTGACCGGAAATGTGGAAAGGGATTAAAATATTTGACCGGATTGTATGTTAACAAACATTAAACAGTAATGCGCTATCCGTTTTTTCATTATATTCGCAAAATAAACTACTTAATGCTAATTATATGAAGAAACTTGTATTACTATTCCTGAATATCGGCAAAGGTGTTGCCGCATCATTCATCCTGTTTCTGATGCTTGTCGGCTTTTCCTCTTGTAAAGAAGATGTAATATACGAGCCATTCCCACTTCGCATAGATATCATGATTATTGATGAAAACGGAGATAACCTGCTTGATGAGAACGCTGACGGCAATTGGGTAGGACAACCATTTACTATATTAAAAATAGACGAAGAATATAAACAGGGCCGGACGTATGAGTTATTTTGGTGGAATCTGGAATACCCAAACATACCTCATAGCAGAATGATTTTGTTATCAGGCTTCACTGTTGAACCTCTAAGATATTTGGTAGATGGAGATATAGAGGAGCTTGAAGGACAATACTTTTTGCGGTTTGAAGGATCTTACAAAACTGAAAACAAAGAGTATTCTCTGCTATTTAAAGTCCCCGGATCAGAAGAGGAGTATATTATATATGTAAAACATAGTTATAATAAAAGAAAGGATAAGAGCAATACAAAGATTACTTTTAATGGCGAGCCAATTGAAGATCTTCCGATTAAAATTGTGCTTCCGCGCCGTTTAGATACCCAGTCAGAATAACTGATAAGATTTAAAATAAAGGCTGCCCGACTCATTTCGGGCAGCCTTTGTTATTTATATTTAAAACTTCATCTGCAGCGGTAATAGGGAAATGCAATATTGGCGAAATCTCAACTCAGGAGATCAATGCCTTGGCGGTAATAGGCTGAGGCGGCATCGGCAGGGCGCTTTATTGCGCCGTTCCACTCTACGATGTCGATGTCGATATTGACGCGGCCGGGGTATTTATTTTCCTGGCGCACGGCGGTCTGATATTTCTTTGTGACTTCGGTAATATGCTCAAACGTATGAGGGGTGGCAAGCTCTACAATCTGATTGAGATAGGGCTCGTCCTCACCGGCATATTCGGGGGCTGTAGGGTATGGCATGGTCGATCTCAACACAGCTCCCATCGCGCCGAGCATATCAAAGGCACGGGCAAGTCGCTCGGCAGCATCGGGCGTATTGGCTCCGAGACATATTATCGCACGGTTTTCGCTCATTTTTTGAGACTTAATGATATACGATGTCGCTTGAGGTCAACATCGAGCACACGGGCATGGACAAGCTGGCCTATCTTGAGTACTTCGCCTACACTGGCAACCCTGCGGTCGGACAACTGAGATATATGTATCAGGCCTTTATCCTTGATACCCAAATGAATGAAGGCGCCGAAGGCGGTAATATTCTCTACAATACCGTCGACTTCCATACCGGCGGCGAGTTCGTTGATGTCGAATACGGTCGGGATGAACGCTGCAGTGTCGGTTTCGGTGCGCGGATCGCGGCCGGGCTTGCGAAGCTCGGCGATGATATCGGCGATCGTCTCCTTGCCGCCAATTCCTTTACCGACAAGCGATGCGATATCGAATCGATCGAGCAAGGCAGCGTTGCCGGGCAATTCGGTTACCCTCACGCCAAGAGTGCGCGCCATAGCCTCGACCACGCCGTAGCTCTCGGGGTGTATGCCGGTATTGTCGAGCGGATTGACGCCGCCTGTTATGCGAAGGAATCCGGCCGACTGCTCGAAGGCCTTGTCGCCGAGGCGTTTTACTTTTTTGAGCTCGTTGCGGCTGCCGAAATCGCCGTTGGCGGTGCGGTAGGCAACAATATTGGCGGCCAGTTGAGGGCCTATGCCCGACACATAGCTGAGCAAGCGCTCCGACGCGGTATTGAGATTTACCCCGACCGCGTTGACGCAGCTAAGCACCGTATAATCAAGGGCATCCTTGAGGCGGCTTTGGTCCACATCGTGCTGATACTGCCCCACGCCTATCGACTTGGGATCTATTTTGATCAGTTCTGCAAGCGGATCGATAAGGCGACGGCCTATCGACACTGTGCCTCTCACTGTAATATCCTTTCCGGGCAATTCTTTGGCCGCCAGTTCGCTGGCCGAGTAAACCGACGCGCCGCTCTCACTCACGATAAACACTTTGGCCGGATCGAAGAGTTTGTTGCGCTTGATAAACGCCTCCGTCTCACGCGAGGCGGTGCCGTTGCCTATCGCAATGACATCGGGTTTGCAGCGACGTATGACCACTGCGACCGTAGCGGCCGACTCATCCTCGGCCTTTTGTGGCGGATGGGGATATATCACGCAGTCGTAGAGCAGATTGCCTTGTGCGTCGAGGGCGGCAACCTTACAACCTGAACGGAAGCCAGGGTCGAAGGCCAGCACACGCTTACCGAGCAAAGGCGGCGCCAACAAAAGCTGACGCAAGGTGTCGGCAAAAATATCGATCGCCACGGTATCGGATTTCTCTTTTATCTCGGCCGATATGTCGGTCTCCGCACCGGGGAGAAGCAGACGCTTGTAGGCGTCTTCCACGGCCTCGGCTATAAGGGCCGAACATTCTTCGTTTGCCTTGGCCGGGACGAAAAGTTTCACTGTCTCGGCGGCTGTATCGTCGCCGGCGGGAAAGACGTATTTTACTTTAAGCAGACCCTGGCTCTCGGCACGGCGCACGGCAAGATACTGGTGCGACGAGCAGCGGTGGAGCGGAGTCGTAAAATTGGCATAACCGGCAAAAGGCGAGTCGGCAAGAGCCTCTTCTTCGCCCTTGACGGGCGAACATTTGATCGAAGCCTTGCGCCTGAGCGCACGCCTGACGGCATTGCGCAGCCGAGTCGACTCCGAAGCCCACTCGGCTATTATATCCTGAGCTCCCTTCAATGCCTCGTCCTCGTCGTTTACCTCGCCGGGCTTGACAAAGCGGTGTGCCGACTGGTGCGGATTACCTCGTCCGGCCATCAGAATCTTGGCCAGGGGCTCAAGTCCTTTTTCGCGCGCGGCGGTGGCGCGAGTGCGGCGTTTGGGCTTATAGGGCGCATAAATATCTTCGACAGCGGTCATGGTGTCGGCCTCGTCGAGCCGTCGGGCAAGTTCGTCGGTCATAGCGCCGGCATCCGTGATCGCCTGACGCACAAAATCCTTACGGGCATCGAGGGCTCTGACCAATGCGAGCGCACTCTCGATGGCACGCACATCAACCTCAGTAAGCGAACCGGTGCGATCTTTGCGATAGCGGCTGATAAAGGGCACCGTGGCACCGTCGTCGAGTAATTCGATAACAGCCCGGACTCCAAACTCGGGAAGATTGACACGACGTGCGACGTTGTGTGCTAAGATATGGTCAGTTTCCACTATGTAAAGTGATTAGCGTGATTTCGGGGGTTGCACCGATACGAGCCGGTATGCCCACCTCTCCAAGCCCGATATTTACATACAGGCGATTGGCTCCTTCGTCGCCATACATGCCACCCCATGTGGGATAGCGCAGCGACGCCGGCGATAGTCCGCAGAGCTCGATCTGCATGGCATGTGTGTGGCCGGCAAGTGTGAGGGGTATATTTTTGTCGGGTGCGTTTTCAATATCATCCACCCAGTGGGCCGGATTGTGGCTCATAAGCACCTTGAATACCGGGTCGGCAAGGTCGCCGTCGTAGGCCTCGTCGAGATCGCCATAGGTGGGAAAGGGCGGATCGCCGATATTTTCTACACCGATCAGGGCTATCGAGTCGTTGTCGCGATGAATCATGCGGCTTTCGTTATTGAGCAACTGCCAATGCATGTCGCGCTGCAAGTCATGCAGTTTCTGATGATTGGCTTGCTTGGCGGCGGCATCGGGCCAATGATAGTAGTCGCCATAGTCGTGATTGCCGAGGACAGAATAAACGGGAGCCTTGATGCGCGACAGGGTAGAAACGAAGGGCTCGAGTTCGTCGCTGCGACGGTTGACTATATCTCCGGTAAACAGGACAAGGTCGGGCTCGAGAGCATTGATGCGGTCTACCACATCGGCAAGGAATGATGTGTCGCGACCGAATGTGCCGGTATGGATATCCGACAGTTGCACTATCTTGTAGCCGTCGAAAGCCTCTGGCACGCGTGCATCGACAAATTCGACTTCTTTTACATCGATACGCCAACGATTGATCAAAGCGCCCCACCACATCGCACCGAACGACAGCAATGCCGCCACAAGGCCGATATAGGATATCAGTTTTATCCTCGCGCGCCCGAAAAGCTGAGGCAGCTTGGCGATAAGATCAAAGATGACAAAGAAATATTTGGCAATATATATCGAAAAATAAGCATATAGCCCCCACATAAGGCCGGCAAGATCGGAATCCGAGCCCGATTTCTTCGGCCATATTATAATGGCGATCAGAAACAAGGCCAGGCCTATCGACGACCATAGCGCCGTACGCCGCCACGCCTTGACATGGCCGATGCAACGACTCCATACCGCCCGACAGATATACCAGTCGACCAGTGCGTCGAGTATCAGTATCGGCAATATCAGCAGGAGCGGCAGTCTCATCTACAGGTAAGGCAGTCTTTCGCTGTCAGTTGATTTTTAAGAGGATTGGCATACATCATCAGCATGGTCTGACGCATGAACGCACGCTCTTCGTCGCTAATGTCGGGCACGTCGACCTTAGCCAACTGACGATCGATATATGCGTCGAACGCGGCCACATCGTCGATGCTATAGTGTTCGGCATACGCCTTGCCGCCGTTTACCTCATCGTAAGCGATATAGTTGCAAGGATAAATCTTGTAGCCGCAATGTATCGAGCGGTCGAGGATCTCGCATGCCTTATGTACCACCTCGCTGCGACCGCTCACGGCGTCGGCGGCAAGCTCGGCATTGATGCACTCGCCCATGTGGAAATGCACATGACCCTTGAAGGTAAGCAGACCGGTCTCCATGCTCAGTAGGTCGTCGCGCTGGCTCTTCTTGAAGTCGGGGTCGCGGCGGCGCAGCAGAAATTCGCGCACCTTCAGGTAATCGTTGGGGTCGTACTCGTAGCTGATCGACACAGGCATCAGATTGAGCTCCACAAGGTTATGCTTGGCATCCTCGCCGCCGGCAAGCGAAAGCATCTTGATCACGCTTTCCTGGGTCATATCGTTCGAGTCTTTGGCACGACCCTGGCGCTGAGCAATCCATACCGATTCCTTGCTCTGAGTGATGGTGTGGTGTATGTAGGCCGACAGATGCTGAGCGGCTGCAAGGGCTTCCTTGATTCCGGTATCACGCTTCACGATAAAACTGCGATTGAGCTTTACCAGGTCGGTAATCCATTCAAATATAAGCAGATTATTGCCGATGGCTACCTGAGTGAGCGGCAGCTTGTGGCGTATGAAACACAGGTTGAGAAATGAAGCATCGAGCACAATATCGCGGTGGTTGGTAATAAACACATGCGGTGTACCCACCACATAGTTCTCGAAACCGTCCATGCTCAGCCCCGAAGTGGTCTTTGCGACCAGCATCTCGAGGAAAGGACCCATTACCTTGATCTGGAAGTCCATCTGCGACTCCACGGTAATAAGCTGTGCTACAAATTCATTATAGTCGACATCGGGCATCACATAACGTACGGCATGCTCAAAACCGGGCTCACGCACAAGGGCTGAAATCTTTTCGCGGAACTGGTGATCATCATAGGGCCGTATATCATCGAATTGCTCGATAGATGTGTTTTTATGTTGGGTTAAGTCTGTCATATTATGCAAGTTTTACGTTGCGACGGAGGCAAATTCCGTGCAAAGATACTTATATCTTATTAAAAAGACAAACAAAACACCGACCAATTTGGTTCCGGACGTGTCGGGGTGGGGTTGCATTTGTCGTTTGCTTTGCGTAATTTTGCGCTAACGTTTAATACTCTTTTATGACAAAGGAAGAAGAATTAGGCTTTGTAGAACAGGCTTTTGAGTCTATTACCAAAGGTAATCAGCTCGACAGTGACACTCTCTACAGGCTTACCGAAATAGAAAGCGCCGAGGGCATAAAAGCGCTATGCGACAAGGCGGCAGTGCTCACAAGCCGCCTGAGCCGCAAATTTGATTCGTGCTCTATCGTCAATGCTCGGTCGGGGCGCTGCTCTGAGGACTGCAAATGGTGCGCCCAGTCGGGCCGTTTCCATACCGGGTGCCAGACCTACGACATTGTCGACCGCGAAGAAGCTCTTGCTCAGGCAAGCCACAATAAGGCCGGAGGTATACATCGCTTCTCGCTCGTTGCCAGCGGACGAGCTGTCAAAGGTCGCGCACTCGACCAGGTGTGCGCCATACTCAAAGAGGTTCGCGAGACTACAGGAATCGAGACATGCGCTTCGCTCGGACTTCTCAACCGCGAAGAGCTTGAAAAGCTCTTCGCCGCCGGAGCCCGTCGCTATCACTGCAATCTTGAGACTGCGCCATCTTATTTCGGACACCTCTGCACCACACATACCCAGGACGACAAACTCGCCACAATCGCCGCCGCACGCGAGGTGGGTTTCAAAATATGCTCGGGCGGCATCATCGGCATGGGCGAGACTCGCCGCCAGCGCATGGAACTTGCCATAAAGCTGCGCGAGGCCGATCCTATCTCGATACCTATTAATATATTAAGCCCGATCAAAGGCACTCCTCTCGAAAACACTCCACTAATCAGCGAGGACGATATCATCTTAACCGTAGCCCTCTTCCGTTTCGCGCATCCTACGCTCGAGTTGCGCTTTGCCGGCGGACGGGCACGCCTGTCAAGCGAATGTCTCGACGAGTGCCTACGCGTAGGCCTAAACGGCGGCATAACCGGCGACCTCCTCACAACAACCGGCTCCACCATAGCAAGCGACAAAGCAATGGTAGAGCGCGCCGGCTACAAATTCTGAGAGTTATGTTTCAGCTTACCAACAGATTGATCAAGGCGTTTGGCTCGATCGACGATGCCAAGGGGCGGCGCAAGACAGGGCTCTTTGTCGCAGAGGGCGGCAAGTGCGTGGGCGAGCTGATCAAGGTTTTCCATGCGCGATATATCTTTGCTCGACCCGAATGGCTTGCCGAAAACGAAGTGAGCGGCGACGAGATAATCGAGGCCACTCCGGCAATGCTGCGCCAGCTTACACGTCTGCAGGCCACTCCGCCGGTAATAGCATTTTTCGAAATCCCGGAGGTCGAGCCTGTGCCTCAATTCAAGGGCCTTGTGCTTGCTCTCGACCGGGTGCAGGATCCGGGCAACATCGGCACTATACTGCGCTGCTGCGACTGGATGGGCGTCGACACCGTCATCGCTTCTGCCGACACCGTAGACTGCTTCAACCCAAAGGCCGTACAGGCATCGATGGGCGCTTTGGCTCATGTAAAAGTATATTACACCGATCTGGCCGAATATCTCGGCAGCATCGATGCACCTGTCTACGGCACCTTCCTCGACGGCGAAAACATATATCGCGAAGCGCTGTCCGAGTGTGGTGTCATAATAATGGGCAACGAAGGCAAAGGCATATCGCATGAAATAGAAAAATTCGTAAACCGACGCCTATACATACCACCCTATCCTACCGACAGCGTACACGTAGAAAGCCTCAACGTGGGCATGGCAACAGCTATAACCCTTTCACAATTCCGCAGCAGAATCAAATAATAACTATGGCAAAGAAACAGATGAAAACAATGTGGTTCTGCACCTCTTGCGGAGCCGACTCCCCCAAATGGTCGGGCAAATGCCCGGCATGCGGAGCCTGGAATACTATGGTCGAGGAAAAAGTCGGTCCGGCCACGCTGTCATCATCTGTTCCGCTTTCGACAAAAGGGCGCTCCAAACCACGCACTGTCAACGACATAGAAGCCGTTGCCGAACCGCGCCTGCACATGCCCTCCGAGGAGCTCAACCGTGTGCTCGGCGGCGGCCTGGTGAAGGGCTCGATAGTGCTTCTAGGCGGCGAGCCGGGCATAGGCAAGTCTACCCTCGTGCTCCAGAACCTGCTGTCCATACCAATCGCCGAATACTCTATGTATCGGGCGAGGAGAGCGCCACCCAGCTCAAACTGCGCGCCGACCGCATAGGCCGCGGCAGCGACAATCTGTATATCGTGTGCGAGACATCGCTCGAAAATATATTCAGACACATCGAAGAAGTAGAGCCCGAAATCCTTGTCGTCGACTCTATACAGACCATCGCTACCGAAACCCTCGACTCGTCGGCCGGCAGCGTAGGCCAGGTGCGCGAATGTGCCGCATACCTGCTTAAATTCGCCAAGGACTCGGGCGTACCCGTCCTGCTGATCGGCCATATCAACAAAGAAGGCACTATCGCCGGCCCCAAGGTGCTCGAACACATCGTCGATGCAGTGCTACAGTTCGAGGGCGACCGCCAGTATATGTACCGTCTGTTGCGCGCGATCAAAAACCGCTTCGGCAACACTTCCGAAATAGGCATCTACGAGATGGTGCAGCGCGGCCTGCGCGAAGTATCCAACCCGTCGGAAATGCTGATGAGCCACGGCGGCGAGGAGCTTAGCGGTGTTGCCGTGGGCGTGACCCTCGAGGGCATACGACCATTCCTTATCGAGATACAGGCTCTGGTAAGTTCGGCGGCATACGGCACGCCCCAGCGCACTGTCAACGGCTTCGACTCAAAGCGCATGAACATGCTGCTGGCCGTGCTCGAGAAGCGCGTGGGCTTCAAGCTCGCCGCCAAGGATGTCTTCCTCAACATCGCCGGGGGCCTCAAGGTCAACGACCCCGCCCTCGATCTGGCCGTGATATGCGCCATCCTCTCGAGCAACGTCGACATGGTCATACCTCCGGCTGACGTGCATGGCGGGCGAGGTCGGCCTGTCGGGCGAGATACGTCCCGTCACACGCATCGAACAGCGCGTAAGCGAGGCGCAAAAACTCGGCATGACCGATATGATCATCCCCGAGGGCAATCTCAAAGGTTTCGACACATCCAAGATCACTATCCGTCTTCACGAAGTGGCCAAAGTGTCGGATGCCTTCAGGGTGCTATTTGCTGAAACGGGTAATTAAGGTACCGACTATCCACATCATTATGCCGGCCGAGAAAACGGCGGCCATTACCGATATAAGGAAAAGCTGCATCGGGGTTTCGCCAAGACATTGAGTTGAGAGGTAACCGCCGAGCGTCGCCGACACCACCGCAATTATCATATCGAACAGCAGCGAACGCTTGCCGCCCGTAAAACGATAAGCACACAAGGCACAGAAAACGCCTATCAGAGCCCACAGGAGCCATACAAGCAGGCCTATACTATCAGTGCTAACATTTAACAGAGATTCCATATCCGTGTATTTTTATTAACTGATCGGGGTATTGACTATATACGGAGCCAGGAAGGCTGCTACGTCGGTATTGCCGGTAAGATCGGCAAATGTGAGCCATATTATAAGAAGAATAATAAGAAATATAGCTCCGATGGCTACCCATACAGGGGTGCGGCTCGGTTTTTTGGAACGTGGATTTGACATAATCAGTAGTGTTTGGAAATGAAACTTTTTATAATCCAAACACTCCGTCGGCGATATTGTTTTGATTCAGATAATTTTCTGCCACATTTCAGCCAAAAGATTTGCCGTATTTCGGCCATAATGACTAACTTTGCAACATAAAACCAATCGAGCCCGACTGCGACGCCGAGCCGTCAACTAACTTAACGCATAATGGACTTATTCGAAAAACTTACAGCCAATGCCCTTGCCAATAAGCAGCGCATTGTGCTCCCCGAGGGCCTCGAACCCCGTACGCTTACTGCCGCCGACCGTATTATCGCCGAAGGCCTTGCCGACATCATCCTTATCGGCAACCCCGGCGACATCCTCAATATGGCCAAAGAATTACGCCTGACAAATATCGACCGCGCCACTATCGTCGACCCGGCCGACGAACAGGTTATCGACAAATACGCCCCCTTGTTCTACGAACTCCGCAAGTCGAAAGGCATCACCATGGAAGAAGCCCGCCTGACCACAGCCAACCCCCTCTACCTCGGCTGCCTCATGGTCAAGAACGGCGACGCCGACGGCCAGGTAGCCGGAGCGATGAATACCACAGGTAATGTGCTGCGCGCTGCCTTCCAGGTAGTAAAGACAATGCCCGGCATCAATGTAGTGTCCGGTGCGTTTGTAATGCTCCTTCCCAAAGGTTCGAAATTCGGCACTAACGATATCCTCATCTTCGCCGACTGCGCCGTTGTGCCCAACCCCAAAGCCGACGAACTCGCCCAGATCGCCGTTGCATCGGCCAAGACAGCTCGCGACATCGCCGGCATAGAGCCTCGCGTGGCGCTTCTGTCGTTCTCTACCAAAGGATCGGCAAAGAGCGAACAGGTCGACAAAGTGATCGAAGCCACCGACCTCGCCCGTCAGCTCGACCCCACCCTTATCCTCGACGGCGAGCTCCAGGCCGACGCCGCCCTCGTGCCCAGCGTAGCCAACAGCAAGGCTCCCAACAGCCCTCTCAGCGGCCGCGCCAACGTGCTCGTGTTCCCCAACCTCGAGGTGGGCAACATCGCCTACAAGCTCGTGCAGCGTCTCGGCGGCGTGCAGGCTGTAGGTCCCGTGCTTCAGGGTCTCGCAGCTCCCGTCAACGACCTGTCGCGCGGCTGCTTCCCCGAAGACATCTACAAGACCATCATCATAACCTGCAACCAGGCAATCGGACTTAAAAAATGAAAATCCTCGTACTCAACTCGGGCAGCAGCTCGGTAAAATATAAACTCATCGACCTCGAAGGCTCAAAAGCCGAAACACTCGCCGAAGGCGGCGTCGAAAAGATCGGCCTTCCCGACGGTTTCCTCAAGTACAAGACGGCCGACGGCAGCAAGGCCATCGACGAGCTCGGCCACATCGACCACCTCGCAGCCGTCAAGGCCATCCTCAACCTGCTCACCGATCCCGTCGAGGGCTGCATCAAGGGCTATGACGAGATCGACGCCGTGGGCCACCGCGTGGTACACGGCGGCGAGAAGTTCTGCCGAGAGCGTGCTCATCGACGACGCCGTCAAAGACAAGATCCGCGAGTGCTACGACATCGCTCCCCTCCACAACCCCGCCAACATGACCGGCATCGAAGCCATTGACGCCCTGATGCCCGGCGTGCCCCAGGTGGGCGTGTTCGACACCGCTTTCCACCAGACCATGCCCGCAAAGGCGTTCATGTATGCCCTGCCCTACAAATTCTACACGGAAGACGGCGTGCGCCGCTACGGCTTCCACGGCACAAGCCACCGCTATGTCAGCAGCGCGTGTGCGAGTTCCTCGGCGTCGACCCGGCCAAGCAGCGCATCATCACCTGCCACATCGGCAACGGCGCTTCGATGGCGGCTGTCGTAGGTGGCAAATGTATCGACACATCCATGGGCCTTACTCCCGTCGAAGGTCTTATGATGGGTACCCGTGTTGGCGATGTTGATCCCGGCGCGCTCACATACCTTATGACAAAACACGATCTTAGCGCCGAACAGCTCCAGACTATCATCAACAAGGAGAGCGGTGTGCTCGGCGTGAGCGGCGTTAGCAGCGACATGCGCGAGATCGAAGCTGCCATCGCAGCCGGCAACGAACGCGCTCGCCTGGCCCTCGACATGTATATGCTCCGCATTACCAAATACATCGGTGCCTATGCAGCCGAGATGGGCGGTGTCGACATCATCGTCTTCACCGGCGGTGTGGGCGAAAACCAGGCTCCCGTTCGCTCGGAGGTATGCTCTACCCTCGGCTTTATCGGCGTAGAGATCGACAAGGATATCAACGCTGTCACTCGCGGCACCGAGACCGTTATCTCGTCGGCCGATTCGCGCGTAAAGGTCTGCGTCATTCCCACCGACGAAGAGCTCACGATCGCTCGCGACACCCAGGCTCTTGTAAAATAAGCAGGTGCCGGACTAAATACAGAGATGAACATATTCAGAAAAATACAAAACTTCGTAAAAGCTCTTTGTCGACATCGCACTCTGCCGCTCCGGATCGAGTTTGTCGTTACCGACTATTGCAACCTTAATTGCCGGGGATGCACACACTACAGTCCGCTCGCCCCAAAGGAATTCGAACCATTGGAGCAACTTGAGCGCAACGCCGCACACCTGGGGCGCATAAGCAAGGGCGGCAAAGATCTCGGTGCCGTATACCTGATCGGCGGAGAGACATTGCTCTACCCCAACATCAACGAAGCAATGGCAATTATGCACCGTAATTTTCCGGATACGCGAATCTCTGTATTTACAAACGGTCTGCCCCTGCCGCGCATGTCCGATGAATTCTGGACTGCGGCTATCGATAACAGGATAGAAATAGCGATCACTCGCTACCCCATCAATTTCGATTACGATGCAGTGGAGCAGCTTTGCCGCGACAAAGGCGTACTATATGACATTTTCGGTGACAGAGGCAAGACCGGAGAGTTTTTCCGCTTCGGCCTCGACCCCGAAAAAAGCCAGAACAAATACATTTCGCACTTCAAGTGCTACAACTACGGCTGCCTGTCCGTTCTCGGCGATCGCTTGTACCCCTGTTCGATAAGCGCCTGCATAGGCCATCTCAACAAAGCCTGCGGCAATCTTTTCGAACACGTCGACGGCGACTTCATCAAAGTATCGGATATTACCGACATCCGGCAGATACGACGTCTACGCGACCGCCCGGTGCCATTCTGCTCATATTGCAAACTGCCGCCTCAGACCGTTGACTATGCCCCGTCAAAACGCGACACTTCCGAATGGATAGACTATAAATAAAAAAAATAATATAATGAAAAAACTACTCATCGCAGCAGCAATGTCTACACTCATGATGGCTCCTTCGTGCAGCAAGACTGCCGAGAAGGCTCCTGCCGACGACTTCGACTACACAGTCGATCGCTTTGCCGACATCGAGGTACTACGCTACAAAGTACCCGATTTCGATAGCCTGAGCCTCAACCAGAAAATACTCGTATACTACCTTCAGGAAGCTGCCCTGTGGGGTCGCGACATCCTCTTCGACCAGAACTATGCGCAGAACCTCCCCATCCGCGACATGCTCGAGGCCGTATACACCAACTACGACGGAGACAAGAACGATGCCGACTTCAAAGCATTCGAGACATACCTCAAACAAGTATGGTTTGGCAACGGCATCCATCATCACTACTCTACCGACAAGTTCACACCCACTTTCAGCCGCGATTTCCTCGCCGCTCAGTTGGCAAAGCTGCCCGAAGGCAAGGCTCCGGCCAACGCTGACGAGCTCGTTGAAATCATCTTCAATCCGGCCATCGACGCCAAGCGCGTAAACCAGGCTGCCGGTGCCGACCTCGTTGCCACATCGGCCTGCAACTTCTACGACAAAGGTCTCACACAGGCTGAAGTAGAAGCCTATTTCGAAAAAATCAAGAAGCCCAACGATGCCACTCCTATTTCTTACGGCCTCAACACCCGTATCAAGAAAGTCGACGGCAAGATCGTTGAAGAGCCCTACAAGGTAGGCGGTCTCTACACCGAAGCCATCGAGCACATCGTCGCCAACCTCGACAGCGCAGCAGCTTATGCCGAGAACGACGCCCAGCGTCAGACCATCCGCTCGCTCATCGACTTCTACACCACCGGCGACCTCGCCACCTTCGACAAATATTCCATCGAATGGGCCGAAGACACCAAATCGCAGGTCGACTTCATCAACGGCTTCATCGAAAGCTACGGCGATCCCCTTGGTATGACAGGCTCGTGGGAATCGATCGTCAACTTCAAGAACAACAACGCCAGCGAGCGCACCGAGATCCTTTCAGGCAACGCCCAGTGGTTCGAGGACAACTCGCCTGTAGATTCTACCTTTAAGAAAGAGAAAGTAAAAGGCGTATCAGCCAAAGTAATCACTGCCGCCATCCTCGCCGGCGACGCCTATCCCGCCACCCCCATCGGCATCAACCTGCCCAACGCCAACTGGATCCGCGCCGCCCACGGCTCTAAGTCGGTGACCCTCGAGAACATCACCCAGGCCTACGACGCAGGCACGCCACGGCAACGGTTTCAACGAGGAGTTTGTCATCGACCAGCCCACTGCCGAGCTCCTCGACAACTATCTCTTCATCACCGACAACCTCCACACCGACCTCCACGAATGTCTCGGCCACGGCTCGGGCACGCCTGCTCCCCGGCGTTGACCCCGACGCCCTCAAGGCCCACGGCTCGACCCTCGAGGAAGCCCGCGCCGACCTCTTCGCCCTCTACTATCTCGCCGACCCCAAGCTGCTCGAGCTCGGTCTGCTCGACAACCCCGACGCATACAAGGCCGAATACTACAAGTATATCCTCAACGGCCTCATGACCCAGCTCATGCGCATCGAGCCCGGCAAGGACGTCGAGGAAGCCCACATGCGCAACCGCAAGCTCATCGCCGAATGGGCCTATGAGCACGGCAAGGACGCCAACGTGATCGAGCTCGTTGAAAAAGACGGCAAGACATATATTCAGATCAACGACTACGACGCCCTTCGCGGTCTCTTCGGCGAACTTCTTGCCGAGGTACAGCGTATACGCTCTACAGGCGACTATGCCGGCGCTCGCGAACTCGTTGAGAAATACGGTGTCAAAGTCGATCCCAAGCTCCATCAGGAAGTTCTCGATCGTTACGCCACCCTCGACATCGCTCCCTACAAGGGCTTTGTCAATCCCGTCTACACCGCCGTGCGCGATGCCGACGGCAAGATCATCGACGTAACACTCGACTACACCGAAGAATACCCCGAGCAAATGCTCCGCTACTCTCGCGAATATCATCCCCTGCGATAATCAAACAACTCATTCACAACGCGGCGGCCTCATCGACCGCCGCGTTTTTTTGTCTTAATTAGCTAAAAAGTAGAAATATTTGTCCTTTTTTACATAATTTCTGTTAGACTATTTACTTTTTCAGAATTATACTTTATTTTTACACCGATTAATCTAATAAATGTCTATCATGAAACAATTATTTCTAATCCTAAGTATCATTCCCATTAAATGAGGTATTTAACCAAAACAATAAAGCACTTATGAAAAAATTTATTTTTATACTCACTTTATCTATATTCGCTGTTTCCTGTTCGGACAACGACGAACCTCAGACCATGTCGGATACAATAATTCCGGCAAACCAGATTGAGCTAACTGTCGAAGAAAGTACAGCCAGAGATGCCCTCAATAAATTCGAGCTCAATTTAATTGAGAAAGTATGCGAAGCACATCCCGATGAAAACGTTGTTATTTCTCCTATAAGCGTTTCGATGCTTCTTACTACTTTGAGCAATAGCGAATTTGGAAATCTAAATAAGGAAATTACGGAATTTCTCGCTATCGACAACATCGATGCTCTCAATAGTTATATTGTAAAACTTACCGAGAGTATCCCTGCTATAGATCCAAAAGCTAATATCAATTTTGCAAACTCATTCTGGTATAATGAGACATTCGGGCTTGAATTCCGTGTCCCTGACAATATTGCACAACAATTTAGTTTAGAATCATTTGCATTCGACTCTAATATTAATGCTTTGCAAGAAAAGATGGATAACTGGATTGCAGACAAAACAAACAATCTAATAACATCAACTCCGATAGAAAATCTAGAATACGTACTTGCGGCATACATCAATACATTATACTTCAAAGGCGAATGGGCAAAAAAATTCATGAAAGGATCGCATAAAGAATTCTTTACTTGCCAAAGTGGGTATAAGTCAGAAGTTTACATGCTTAGAAACGCAGAATGGTATCCATCTGCGATTAATGAATATTGCAAAGCTGTAAAATGCGATTTTTGGAATGGTGCATTTAGTGCGTATTTCGTTTTGCCGCATAATAATGATTTGTTTAAAGATGCGATTACTCATTTCGACGAACTTGAGTTCAATAGACAAAATCAAATTGAAATACCAGAGTTCTTTCTAAGCCAATCTAAGAATGAAATAACCGAAATATTATATTCCCTCGGATTAAAATGTTTCGCACCACAGTATGATTTAAATCGCGCTCTAAGAAGTCATTACTCTGCAACTGTATCATTTGATGAAAACGGAGCGGAAGGTTCGGCTGCGACAAGTGGACATGATGAAATGATTGCATTTTTTGATTATGTCATCTTCAATCGTCCGTTCTACTATTTTATAAAAGAGAACAGCACCGGAGCTACACTCATTGCCGGCAAAGTGATTTCGCTATAACACATAACCACTCGGCGCGATAGCATGCCGCATTTTTACGCAAAAGTTAAAATTATTTTGCAGATACGCAGATTTTTTGTACCTTTGCAGCCGGTATGCGTAGAGCATGCCAATAATACGCTTTATTAACTATCTAAATTTCCCAAGAATGCACTTAAATTCTGAAGAAAAAGCAGAGATCTTCGAGAAATACGGTAAGGGCAAGACTGACACTGGCTCACCTGAAGCACAGATTGCATTATTCTCGGTCCGTATTGCTCATTTGACTGAACACCTCAAGTCAAATCACAAAGATTATACTACTGAGCGCGCTCTTAAGATGCTTGTAGGTAAGCGTCGTCGTCTTCTCGACTACCTGATGCGCAAGGACATCAACCGCTACCGCGCCATCATCGCTCGCAAAGAGCTCGGTATCCGCAAGTAATCCGCGCAAGCCTAACCGCTTTAGCCCCGACCACCCGGCCGGGGCTTTTATTTATACTTACTCCCATGCTCAGGAATCTAATACAAGGGAGTATTCTCCTTCATATAGCCTGGATATTTCACACTCTATCTGCTCTATTGAAATACTACCCTTTTGCAACATTTCCTTATTTATTAGCAGATAAATCGAGTTTTCCGCATCATATCCTTGAGCGAATGTTTCCGAACCAAAAATAGAGAGCATCAACCTGCGATAAAAACGAAATCGCTTATTCGGAACTGATGCACTTCCTAAATGATTCAGATCATTAGCCGCCACAAAACCAAACGATGCACAATTATCACTTCTGAAATATTCCAACATAATATAGACACACGACATAACTATTGTGCGCGGTTCATAATCATTAGTCAAAAGCGAATAACGGTCTTTGCTATCAGCAACTCCTTTCCAATAAAATTTCAGTCCGAGAAAGTGATTTGTGAATTTTTCAACCTCGACAATATAACGCTTATTACTCTTTGTTGACCTGAATCCCCACAAATCAATAATGCGAAGCGTAGATGGATCCTTGCTCCGCATTATAAATGATGCCTTATAATGTTTTATCAATCCACTCACGGCAGAAGATATCCGTAGGTGGGAATACGATAAATATCACGCTCCTTGTCAGAAACTAAAGTAATATGAACTTTATTGGAACGCGATTTATTCTCAGAAACACTTTGCTGCTTCTGCGAACTCTTTGTAAATGGTTTCTTAATAGGTTTCATATTCCTTTGTTGTCAATCCTATAATTAGGCAACGCAAAGATAGATATTTTCGTTCACAGAATCAACAATCGCACAAAGATTTAACATTTTAAATTGGCCGGACGCCAAAAATTTTGTAAATTTGCACGATTTTAGGGTCAATGTGGCCTTATGGCTACAGGCTCCTGCAATTATATTTATGAGTAAAAGCCGCAGCAAACGCATATCCACTTTGGGCTCCCGTCTGACATCGATCGTCAGCGTGAGCCTTGTACTTGTTTTGCTCGGCCTTGCAGCGATGATAGCCATCGCCGGAACACGCCTGCAGGACGAAGTGAGGCGCAACCTCGGCTTCGTCGTAATCATGGAGAAAGAATGTAGCTACGAGCAGACCAACGCCGTAAAGACATGCCTCCTGTCGCAGCCCGGCATCGAAAACTTCGCCTTCTCTTCAGCCGACGACATACTCGCCCACGAGAGCGAGTATATGGGTCAGGACATTGCCGAGATCTCGGGCGGCAACCCCTACAGCTCGGAGTTCGATGTAAAGCTGCGCCCGGCCTATGCCTACACCGACAGCGTGGCCGCTTTATCAGCGATCATAGCCGACATGCCGGGAGTGAGCGAGGTCACAGGCGAGAGCGCAGTGATCGAAGGCGTAGATGCAATGATGCGTCGGTCTACGATAATGCTCGGCATACTTGCGCTACTGCTTTTGGTGGTGGCAATCGCCCTGATAGGCAACACCGTAAGTTTATCGGTATATGGCCGCCGCTTCATCATACACACCATGAAGCTGGTAGGAGCCACGCCCGGATTTATACGCCGCCCCTTCATCGTGGCCGGCTTGCGCGACGGTGCCATCGCAGGCATTGTGGCGACAGGCATTTGCGTAGGCTTATGGTACTATGCCACACACCTCGACGCGATGGCCGGCGAGCTGATATTATGGCAGGATCTTGCCATTACAGGCACCGCGATGGTAATACTTGGCGCCGCGCTCACTTCTCTTACCGCCTTGATAGCATCCAACCGCTACCTCAAGGCATCTTATAATGAAATGTTTCTAAAGTAATTAACGAAATAATGGCAACACAACAGAAATCATCAGCCGGACAATTCGAGCATTCCACTTCGGGTATGCCCCTCGAACGCGGCAACTTCATCGCCATGGCTATTGCCGGCGCACTGATCGTTGTAGGCTTCGTGCTGATGCTTGGCGGCAGCTCTACCGTCGAGCAATTCAACCCCGACATATTCAGCGCTCGTCGCATCATCATAGGCCCGGTCATCGCATTTATAGGCTTCGTTGCTATGGGCGCGGCTATCATCATCGATCCCAAACGCCACGTTCCGGGCAAAAAGAATAAATAATGGAAACATTAGACGCATTAATCTTAGGTATCGTACAAGGCCTGGCGGAATATCTGCCCATCAGCTCGTCGGGCCACCTTGAAATCGGCCGACAGGTGCTCGGACTCAACATCGGAGCTGCCGAGAGCCTGCAATTCGACGTGATGCTCCACGTGGCCACAGTGCTGAGCACCATCGTAGTCCTCTGGCGCGAATTCTGGCCTTTGGTGGTATCATTCTTTACCTTCCGCCGCGACGACCGCTTCTGGTATGTATGCAAAATCCTCGTATCGTGCATTCCTATCGGCATTGTAGGCATCTGCTTCAAAGACACTATCGAAACCTTCTTCGGCCAGGAACTTAGCCTCGTAGGCACATGCCTTATCGTCACATCAGCATTGCTGTCGTTCTCCTACTTCTTCCGCACACGCCCCCTCGAGACCGACCGTCTCACAGGCCGTGTGTACAAGCCTCGCGACATTACCTTTGTCGATGCCTTCGTGATCGGATGCGCCCAGGCAGTAGCTGTTCTCCCCGGCCTGTCACGTTCGGGCACTACTATCGCAACCGGCATCCTTATCGGCGACAAGCGCGAGCAGGTGGCCAAGTTCTCCTTCCTCATGGTAATCATACCCATCCTTGGCGAAGCCCTCCTCGACATCAAAGATATTTTCAGTGTAGAGACTATCGACAGCGCTGCCGGCGTAGCCACTCCCGAGATAGGCCTTACCGTCATGCTCGTGGGCTTCCTGGCCTCGTTTATCGTAGGATGTATCGCCTGCAAATGGATGCTTGCTATCGTCAACAAAGGCAAACTCATCTGGTTTGCAGTATACTGTCTGATCGTAGGCCTCATCTGCCTGGCCAAATCAAACGGACTTTTCTGATGAATTTCATCGAAGGAGAAATACTTTATATCGACAAACCGCTCGGCTGGACGTCATTCGATGCCGTCAAGCGTGTTCGTGGTGCCTTGCTGCGTCGGCTAAGGATGAAGAAATTCAAGGTAGGCCATGCCGGCACACTCGACCCTCTTGCCACCGGCGTGATGATACTGTGCACCGGACGCGCAACAAAACGCATCGACGAGCTCCAGGCCGGCATCAAGGAATATGTAGCCACACTTGCCCTCGGGGCCACGACTCCCTCGTTCGACCTTGAGACCGAGATCGACGCCACATATCCCACCGACCATATCACACGCGAACTCGTAGAGGCCACCCTCGAACGCTTCAAAGGCCGCATAGAGCAGATACCACCGGCCTACTCGGCGTGCAAGATCGACGGTGTGAGAGCCTACGACCTTGCCCGAAACGGACTCGATGTCGACCTCAAGCCCAAGATCCTCGTTATCGACGAGATAGAGCTGCTGAGTTTCTCGCCCACCGAAATAAAAATACGCGTAGTATGCAGCAAAGGCACCTATATCCGTGCCCTCGCGCGCGATATAGGAGCTGCTCTCGACAGCGGAGCCCATCTTACCGCCCTTCGCCGCACTCGCATTGGCGACATCACGCTCGACAAATGCCTCAGCGTGGAACAAGCCGCCGAACTTATCAAAACTGTAGAAATAGAACTACCTAATGACCAAGTGACCACCGGGTCACAGGACAATAAGACCGCATGAAACTATCACAATTTAAATTCAATCTTCCCGAAGAGCTCATCGCCTCGCACCCTCTTGCCGAACGCGACGAAGCTCGTATGATGGTAGTAAACCGCCGCACCGGCGAAATATCGCATCACATCTTCAAAGACGTTCTCGACTATTTCAACGACGGAGACGTGATGGTATTCAACGACACTCAGGTTTTCCCGGCTCTTCTCTACGGCAACAAGGAGAAAACCGGCGCTCGCATACAGGTGTTCCTTCTCCGCGAACTCAATGCCGAGAATAAATTCTGGGACGTCCTCGTGGAGCCGGCACGCAAAATCCGTATCGGCAACAAACTCTATTTCGGCGAAGACGACTCGATGGTGGCCGAAGTGATCGACAACACCACTTCGCGCGGCCGCACACTCCGTTTCCTCTACGACGGCCCACACGACGAGTTCAAAAAAGCCCTTTTTGCCCTCGGCATGACTCCCCTGCCTCCTTATATCAAGCGCGAGCCCGAAGCATCGGACATCACTGACTATCAGTGTATTTTTGCTGCTAAGGAAGGCGCTGTCGTAGCACCGGCCGCAGGTCTCCACTTCTCGCGCGGACTCATCACACGCCTCAAGATCAAGGGTGTTAAAGAGTCATTCGTTACCGTACACAGCGGCCTCGGCGCTTTCCGCGAGATCGACGTGGAAGACCTTACCAAGCACCGCATGGACTCTGAGCAGATGGATGCAAGCCAGGAACTTGTCGACACCGTCAACGCCGCCAAGGACGCCGGCAAACAGGTCTGCGCCGTCGGCACTTCGGTGCTCCGCGCCATAGCCACAGCCGACAGCATGGGCGGACACATGAAGACCTATACCGGATGGACCAACAAATTCATCTTCCCTCCCTACGACTTCACTGTAGCTTCGAGCCTGATCACCAACTTCCACATGCCCTACTCGACCATGCTGATGATGGTAGCCGCTTTCGGCGGTTACGAGCTGGTAATGAAGGCCTACAACGAAGCTGTGAAAGAAGGCTATCGCTTCGGCTGCTACGGCGACGCCATGCTTATTATTTAGTACAGGAAAGTCTGCGAAATGATACTCAAAGTCGGAATCATACAACAGTCGTGCAGCGAGATCAAGGCTGAAAACCGCGCCAGGATAGCCGACAAGGTCGCCGACCTTGCGCGTAAAGGCGCCCAGTTGGTAGTATTGCAGGAGCTACACGACACACACTATTTTTGTCAGCACGAGAACATCGAGCTGTGTTCTCTTGCCGAGCCGATCCCAGGCGACGCCACCGCCTTCTACAGCAAGGTGGCGGCCGACAACGGCGTGGTGCTTGTCTCGAGCCTCTTCGAGCGTCGCGCGCCGGGGCTCTACCACAACACGGCCGTGGTGTTCGAGACCGACGGCAGCATTGCCGGAAAATACCGCAAGATGCACATCCCCGACGATCCGGCCTACTACGAGAAATTCTACTTCACACCCGGCGACCTCGGCTTCGAGCCCATCCACACATCGGTGGGCACGCTCGGCGTGCTCGTATGCTGGGACCAGTGGTATCCCGAGGCCGCGCGCCTGATGGCACTCGCCGGCGCCGAGATGCTCATCTACCCCACCGCCATAGGCTGGGAAAGCAGCGACGAGGCCGCCGAGAAGGAGCGTCAGCACGAAGCATGGGTAACCGTGCAGCGCGGACATGCCATTGCCAACGGCCTGCCCGTCGTGGCTGTCAATCGCGTCGGTTTCGAAAAAGATCCTACCGGGTTGACCGAAGGCATACAGTTCTGGGGATCGAGCTTCATTGCCGGTCCGCAGGGCGAATTTCTATTTCAGGCACCCGACAACGAAGAGACTACAGCTGTGATCGATGTGGATCTCACTCGCAGCGAGCATGTGCGCCGCTGGTGGCCGTTCCTGCGCGACCGCCGCATCGACGCCTACGGCGAACTTACCCAAAGATACAGAGATTAAAGGAACAGACGCTGGTATAGCAGCACGTCGGTGTACGATCTGCCGTGGCGGATCCACGACCGCAAACGGCCTGCCGTGCGATAACCGGCAGCATCGAAAAGCGCTCGCGACGCCGCATTGTCAACACTTACCACGGCTGCGAGCTGATGCATACCAAGGGTCTGCGAAGCAAAATCATTGAGCACATCGAGCGCGTCGAGGGCATAGCCCTTGCCGCGCTCGCCTTTAAGAACGGCAATGCCGACAAAGCCTCTGCGATCGCGAGCATCAAAATCGCTTATGTCAACAGCTCCTACAGCACGACCGCTATCCTTCTCCACAATAATCAGGCGCAATTGTTTTTCGGCATAAATATCTGCCTGATAATTGTGTATATATTCCCATAGTTGCTGGCGACTTGCCGGCGAGGTAGTAAACGACGCTTGCGACCTGTCGGGATCATTCTCGAGCATAAACAACATGTCGAGATCTCCGGGCTCTACAGCGCGTAGAGTGACAAGCCGGCCCGACAAACTTACATCGCTCATAATTCAAAAGGTATTCGTCCGGAAAGCGAACGTGCAAGCGTCGCTTCGTCGGTATATTCGAGTTCATTGCCCACCGACACGCCACGGGCGATCTGAGTTACCTTCACATCGGGAGCGTTGCGCTGCAACAGCCTGTAAATATAAAAGTTGGTCGTATCGGCCTCTACAGTGGCTCCGGTGGCAAGTATTACTTCAGAAATGCCGCCTTCGCCCACACGTCGCACAAGCGAATCGATCTGCAGCATATCGGGTCCGACACCGTCGATAGGCGATATCAGACCGCCGAGCACATGATAAAGGCCGAAATACTGGCGAGTGTTCTCCACTATCATCACATCGCGAACGCTCTCGACCACGCATACTGTATCCCGACGGCGTTTGGGCGACGCGCAGATAGGACACACGTCAGTTTCACTGATATTATGGCATACGCTGCAATACTTTATGCCGCGACGCATGTCGGCTATGGCGTCGGCAATCGTGATAGCCTCGGCCGGATCGCGGCGAAGCAAATGCAATGCAAAGCGCAGCGCTGTCTTGCGGCCCACTCCGGGCAGACGCGACAGCGCCGATACGGCATTCTCGAGCAACACGGATGAAAATTCCTGTTCCATACCACAAAAGTACGAAACTACATCGTATCAAGCAAATATTTTGCAGCCCGCGAGTCAACACCGTGCGCCACATCCTTTTAATCTTAACTAATATTAATAAATAGAAAAGTACTTTACATAAAAAAAGTACTTATCTTTGCAAGCGTAAATCAAATTGAATTTTTCTAAGGAGGACTCGGCCGCCGCAAGGCGATGCACGGGCTTCTTTCTTTTTTACTATGTAATTTAAACCAAAGTATTATGGCTATAACCTATATGACCAAAGAGGGCTACGACCGCAAAATGGAAGAGCTCACCTATCTCGAGACCGTCAAACGTCCCGAAATCAGCCGCGCCATCGCCGAGGCCCGCGACAAAGGCGACCTCAGCGAGAACGCCGAATACGATGCCGCCAAGGAAGCTCAGGGTCTGCTTGAAATGAAGATCGCTCAGCTCAAGGAAATCGTAGCAAGCGCTCGCATCATCGACGAAAGCAAACTTACAACCGACGAAGTTCAGCTCCTCAGCCGTGTCCGCATGCGCAATGTCGACACCGGCAGCGAGATGGAATATACCATCGTAGCCGACAGCGAAGCCGACACACGCGCTAAGAAAATCGCCATCAGCACACCCATCGCCCGTGGCCTTCTCGGTCACAAGAAAGGCGAGATTGTAGACATCACAGTGCCTGCTGGCGTGATGCGTTTCGAAATCCTCGAAATAGGTCTCTAAATCATGGCTTCGATCTTCTCACGTATCATTGCAGGCGAGATCCCCTCGTACCGCATTGCCGAGGACGAGCACAACTACGCCTTCCTCGACATCAACCCCGTGGCCGAAGGCCATGTGCTCGTTGTGCCCAAGCATGAAGTCGATTATATCTTCGACCTCCCCGACGACGAGTATACCGCTCTCACTCTTTTTGCAAAGCGTGTGGCCAAAGCACAGCGCAAGGCCATACCCTGCAAACGCATCGCCGAGGCTGTCCTCGGTCTCGAAGTGCCCCACGCGCACATACACCTTATACCTATCAACAGCGAAGCCGACGTCGATTTCCACCACAAAGTTGCTGTAGCTCCCGAGAGAATGGAGGAAATAGCAAAAGCTATCGCAGATAAATTTGAATAACATGAAGACCTATTACATCTGCGGCGCAATGGCCTTGCTGGCTCTTTCGGCTTGCACAACCGACAAAGGCTGGAGCGTAAAAGGAAACATCGCCAACGCCGGCGAAGGCCAGAAACTTGCCCTCGAAGCAAATAATGTAGGACACTGGTATGCAATCGACTCTATCGAGATCAAGAGCAATGGCGACTTCAATTATACCGCCGGCGCACCATTCGAAGGTCAGAACATACTGCGAGTCACTCTGCCCGGCAAAGGAAGCATCTACTTCCCCGTCGACAGCATCGACAACATCAGCATCACTGCCGACGCAAACTCGTTCAGCACCGGCAAAGCATACGGCACACCCTTAGCCGAAGGCATTGCCCGTGTCGACAGCATCGTTGCCGCCAATAACGACATCGCCACTCTTTCACGTGAACTCGTAAATGTAATGACTGGCGACACCACCGGTATAGTTGCATACTACGCCCTTGGCAAATCGGTAAACGGCAAACCTATATTCGACCCGGCCGAAAGCCTTGGCAACCGCGCTTACGGCGCCGTAGCTCAGCTTTACTCCAACTACCGCCCCGACGATCCCCTCGGCAAAGCCGTTCAGAAAGCCTTTTTCGAAGGCCGCATGAAACTCGGCAAAACACCCGTGCGCTATGTCGAAGTACCCGAGACAGGCTACGTGGACATCGTTCGCTACGACTCTCGCGGCAAGGAACAGAAGCTATCAGAAGTAGCGAAAGACAAGGTAGTAGTGCTCAGTTTTGCACAGTACGATCTCCCTGCCACTCCGGCCATCAACGCGCTTCTTATGGATCTCTATAAGAAATACCACGACAAAGGTCTTGAGATCTATCAGCTCGCATTCGACACCGACGAGGTAAGCTGGCGCGAAGCTGCTCGCAACCTTCCCTGGACTGCCGTATGGAATTCTCCATCCGACGGCCCTGATGTGCTTGCTCATTACAATCTCAGCACACTCCCCGTTTTCTACATCATCAACCGTCAGGGCGACCTGGTAGAGCGCATCGACAAGCCGGCTGATCTCCCCGGCAAGGTAGCAAAACAATTCTAACACTACATTCGCATAAAGTAAATCCCGGCCTGTTAAGGTCGGGATTTTTTATATTTCCTTTATTGTCTATATAAATTTAAAAGACCCGATTTCACAATCGAGTCTTTCAGGGACAACCGGACTTGGAATGTTTCGGTTAACCTTTTGGACAATCTCCTTAGAAATTGTTCATTTCATTTTACTAACCATTATAACTTCAATGCAAAGTTAAGAAAAGATGACACATTTTTAATTGAAATATAATTACCTTATTCACAATATAAAGTTTTAAAATTGCTATCTGCTTGATTTTGTATCAACTACATTTTAACACATCTCAATAATAATATAAATAAAAATTGTTTATATCGACCAATTTCCTTATCTTTGCAGCATCAAATCAAGCCCGTTTAGCCCTATGTTGCGACTTTTTGTTTGCTCTTTCATCATCTTCATCGCTTCCCTGCCGACATTCGCTTCGGTAGAGGACGACAACATTGCCCTTATCGACAGCCTCGAGGCTTATTCGGAAAAATACAACATCATCCGCGCACACAAATCCGAAGTGATCAACAGCCTCAGGACTATGCGCAATCAGATGACCCTGGGCGAGCAGCGTATTCGCCTCGGCGAAACGCTCGGACGCAAATATCTGAGCCAAAATCTCGACTCTGCCCTTATTTATTGGCGCCTGGCAAAAAGAGAAGCCGATGAAATTGGAGACAAAGACCTCAGTCTGAGGCTTCAGCTCAATATTCTCGCTGCGATGCCACTCGTCGGCATTGCAATCGAATCACTGGAGGCCTTTGAGAAAATCAAGCCGGAGGACTTATCTCAGGATATGAAGCAAATATATTGGCTCAGCAACGCTGAAATTTATTTTAACATACAAAAACCTTACCCCGAAGGGGCCCTCAAAGACTTCTACCGCAACAAAGCCGCCGTAGCACTCGACTCATTGAACGATTATTACCCCGACGATTCGCCCGTATCCCTATTTATCAATTCATATATCTATCAGCTCAATGGCGAAGAAAACCTTTCGGTAGCCAACTTTATCAAGGCATTGCCCCAATTGGAGCAACGTGCCGAGCTCTACGACTTTGCCATATCCAACGTAATAGACTTTTACCGCAAACGACCCGAGTACAAGGCTCTCTACCACAACTATCTGTATCGCCGTGCCTTGTCCCAGCTCCGAAACGGCAATATCAAATCACAGACAATCGCCGAGGCCGGCGAAGCACTCCTCGAGGAAGGCAAAGCCAATCTTGGACAGCGACTTATGTCGCTTGCCATGCACACCGGCGACAAACACCTCGGCCCGTATTCACACTTCGACTACGCTTTCTACACCGCCCTTATCAATAAGCAGCACACCAAAATACAGGTTCTTACCGTGATAGTGACTGTATTATTGATAATGATCCTGTGCATCATCCTTATTCGTCTGCGTCATTACCGCAGCCGCACTCGCCGCTTACAGGAACAGCTCACAATCAGCGAGAACACCCACAAAGCCGTAGTCGCCGATATGACAAAAGTATCGGCAAGCCTACTGTCGATGGCAATGTATACCGACGAGCAGATCAAAGAATACAATCTATACATTCACCGCAAACTTAAAGCAGGGCAGGTCAAAGACTTATATCGCGATGTCGAGACAGGAGAATATATACATGGTCTGTCCGAAAAATTCTTCAATAAGTTCGATGAGTCATTCCTCGAGAGCTTCCCCGGCTTTGTCGACAAACTCAACGAACTGTTCACTCCCGGCCGCGAACTATCCTTGCTTGCCAATGGTCGTATGTCGCCCGAGTTGCGTATTGCAGCTTTCATGCGACTCGGCATTACCGACAGCGCCAAACTCGCCCAGGTACTCGGTCTGTCGATCAACACCATCTACACCTACCGCAACCGACTTAAAGGAAGGGCTATCAACCGCAAAGACTTCGAAAAGAACATTAGTACCATCGCATTCAACGAATGATTTTCGCCCCACCCCTGCCATTTTCCACTAAATATGTGTTTATATTTTATGCGGTACTAAAAATTATATCAACACTGAATATCAATAATTTAATAAAATATTTACCCTAAAATTATTTATATCCCGTCTTGATGGCCGACTTTTTCCCTTGCAGCTATATTAATTTTGCAGTGTAAATAATTAAAACGGTCTAAGATTCAAGGTAAAGGTAAATTTATAAAGATTTAGGATTAGTAAAAAGGATTAATTGGTTTTAGGTATTTAGTGTTAGAAATAATCAAAAAGGCCGCTCTGTGAGGAGCGGCCTTTTTGATTTCAGCACATTGTTATTCGCTTGTATCAAGGAGCAGATTCAGCATCGCCGTCCTGTCCTTGACCATTAACTCATTATTGTTGTAATCTATCAGTCCTCGCTCTTTCATAGCCTCAAGACCATTGTTGAACGCCGCCCTCTGAGCTCCGAAGAGCGAGCACAGATCACGCTTGCGGCACGTAAGCCGTATATCGGTGCTGCCGGGCTGCGTAAGAGCTATGATCCAGAACGCTATACGCTCGTCAATCTCGCCGGTCGTCAGCGACATAATGCCCTCCACCGACTTCTGCGCATTGACCGACAGAGTATTGAGATAGTTGAACAGGAACACCGGATCGGTCGTCAGAATCTTCGTATAGTCGGCTTTCGAGATCTTCAGTATCGACACATCATCAATCGCCTCTACCGAGCAAGGATATGAAGTGATACGGCCAAACAGGAAATCCGGAGCAATGACAGCCGGAGCCGTCAATGTCTGGCTCACGGCAAAGCGGCCGTTGGCATTTACTGTCGTGAGCCTTACCGAGCCGGCGATCACAAAGGTTAGATGCGTGCATGTGTCGCGCTCGCGGATTATAGTTTCTCCTGCCGGATATTTAAGAAAATGAAACTTGGCAGCTCCAACGACATTGGATATTGTCGTGAGCGACACTCCCTTGAACAAGGGCAATTCCATCAACAGTTCGAAAGTGCTTGCCATATTCGTATTATTTTAATCGTATCATAATTAAAACGCGCTCAGCCTTCATTTGTTCGTCTCTCTCGCTTCATCTTGAGATAAATCTGGAGGGAATTTATCGAGTTCTGCCAGGCGATATAAGCCGCCGGCCCTATCGACGCTATCGGATTAAGATAGTTGACTGCCATCCACACCGCGAGCACGGTATTTTTCTGTCCGAGCCCCTGGGCGCACGAAATACGCTGATCATATTTCGCACCTATCATCCGGCCGATATAGAACTGCAACACGCACACCAGCCCTGCGCCGACAGCCATTGCAATCATCAGAGGGATAGCATCGACAGGCTCCTGCAACACAAAGCTGACTGATTTACCTACCACAAGCAGCAGCGACACCGACCACAGATAAAAAGTGATCTTCTGTGCGTCGGCTACAAGGGCATGCACTCGCGGCGCGCTGAAATACAGCAACAACGCCAGTCCGAGAGGAAACACTATCATCGGAGCCACCTTCATCGCTATCAGCAAAAATTCATCGACAAAAGAAATATCGCTCGCCGAACCGCACCACACAAACATTGCCGGAGCGATCAGCGCAGCCATGATATTGCTCACTATCGAATAGCTGGCCACCTTGCCAATGCTGCCGCCAAGCATACCCGTCACTACCGGAGCTGCCGTAGCCGTCGGGCAAAGCACACAGATCATAACCGACTGTGCCAGCGACAGATCCACTGGTTTAAGTACAAGAAACACCGCCACCGTGCCGACAAGTTGCACCGACAGCAGACGCCATATCATGCCGTCGATCCTGAGATCGGCAGGACGGACACGGCAGAATGTGATCAGCAGCATCGTAAAAATAAGATACGGCACTGCCCACTGGGCATGATTAAGCGGCTCGTGGAAGAATACGCCACACACCATAGCGATAGGCAGCATCCACGGTTTAAGGCGCTGATTAAATGACGAAAGACTCATCTTAGAACGGGAATAGCAGCGGCAAAACAAATATCATTATCAGGCCAAGTATAAACTGCAGTGGCACACCTACTTTGATATAATCGGCAAACACATATTGTCCAGCCGGCATCACGAGGGCATTGGGCGGCGTAGAGAACGGCGACGCAAAGCAAAGACTTGCGCCATAGGTCACGGCGAACAGGAACGGGAGAGGATTCACACCGAGCGTGGCGGCACTCTGTAGGGCGATAGGCGCTATCAGCACTGCAGTGGCCGTATTGCTTATAAACAATGTCATAAGCGATGTGGTAAAGTACACACCGGCGAGAACCCATAGCGGCCCGAGGCTACCGAGACCCGACACAAGACCGTCGGCCACCATCGAAGAGATACCCGTCTTTTCGAGCGCAAACGACATGGGCATCATGGCGCCGATCAGCACCACACTCTCCCAGTTGATCTTACGGTAAGCATCCTCTACATTTCTGAAACAGCCTGTAAGTATCATCAACACCGAGGCGCCGAGTACACTGAATACCGGCGGTATGAAATCGAATATCAGCATCACAATCATCGCCACCATTATCACGGCCGCGATCGGAGCCTTATAATCGAGCGTTACCTTGGCAGCTTCGGCAAGAGGCTGGCCGAGCACCACCCACGCCTGCGACTCCGTGCCGAGGCTCGAAATAGCCTGCCATGTACCCTGCACCAGCATCACATCGCCGGGACGGATCACGAGCGAGGCAAGATCGGTCGATATATATTCGTTCTTGCGCCTTACAGCTATCACATTGACGCCAAAACGCTGACGGATATTGATATCGGCGATAGTCTTGTTTATAATAGGAGAACCGGGGATAAGCACCACCTCGGCAAGTCCGAGATCATAAAAATCCATCTTGTTGCCCGTCTCTATCTCAAGGCCGTATTCATGTGCGAAAGCGTCAATATCCGTCTGGCTGCCACGCATATACACCACATCGCCGCCATTGATCATCGTATCGGGCGTGGCTGCATACTGCTTGATCTGCTTTATAATGCGTCGGCTCGTATCGCCGCTGCGCACCTCAAGCACATCTATGCCGAAGCGACGGCGAAGATCCAATTGCGCTATGCTCTTGCCTCCGACCTTCGATTTATCGGGCACGACAAGACGATATAGGTCAGTCTTGAGCCCATACTCTTCTACGAGCTCCGACAGTGATTTACTGCCGCTCTTACTCTTGTCGCCGCCGCCTTTCTTCGGCCCTAAGAACCACTTGCTCAGCGGTATCAGCAGCAATGTCCCAAGTGTCACACAGATAAGACCGCCAGGCAAAAAGGTAAAAAACGACAGGGGCGCATGGCCGGCCTCTTCCCATACTTCCGATATCACAAGGTTGGGCGGTGTACCGATAAGCGTCATCATGCCGCCCATACTCGATGCAAATGCGAGGGGCATCAGAAATCTCGACGCCGGCATATTACTTCCGGCAGCCATACTTACCACGATAGGCAGCATCAGAGCCACAGTACCGGTATTGCTCACAAATGCTCCGATCAGCGATGTCGCACCCATCACGAGCAAAAATAGCTTGATCGGGCTGTTGCCGCCGAGGGTAAGCAGCTTGGCACCAATTATTTTTGCGAGTCCTGTATTAAATATAGCGCCGCCGACCACAAAAAGGCCGATCATCATCACTACAATAGGATTGGAGAAGCCCGACAGCGCCTCGCCGGTGTCGAGGATACCACCGAAGGCAAGCACAAGCAACGCTATAAGCGCCACAAGATCAGAGCGCAAGCGTCCCCACACAAAAAATATGGCCGCAAAAGCAAGTGTAATAAGAGTCAATATCATATTTTGTACCTTTTCAAACTGCAAAGTTAGTGAATATTAAGCGATAAAACAAACAGGGCGCCTTCTCACGAGGGCACCCTGCTGCGTTTTAATTACTTAAAACAATTACATAACTAACATAAAACACATTTTCCTTTTACTTGACAGTTTAAGCCACTGAGCCGGTCGATGCCCGGCTTAGAAAGCTTTACTGAAAATTTTTAGAAGGTTACATTAAGTACTAACAATCTATACTAACCCTAAAACTGAAAATAATCGTGTATCTTTCTTTCGCTTGCAAAGTTAAGGTAAAATGCAACAATTCACATCATATATACAAATGCCATATAAACTCTTTTCTGCTATAAAATTTGCAATTCATTCGTTACCAAACGAATAAGCCATTCTAAATTTCAACGAATATAAATTTTGATACAAAAGCAATATAGCAGCAAACCACCCCGATATGATTGACATTATCAAGCTATATGCTAATTTTCGATGCAAAATTAATAAATTTATGTGAATTTACCAAATTTTTGCAAGAAATTATTATCTTTAAAAACCGACTTACCATCCGGCTTTGTTTTATCTGATAGAATTTTTTTGTATCTTTGCGAGCATCTTCCCCCCGGTTTAGATGCCACCCGATCTAAGATTTCTATTAATATATCATACTATACATGAAAAAATTAGCCTTAATTCTGTCGGCATCGGCATTTGCTCTGTCTATGTCGGCCTTAGAACAAGTCAAGTCGCCCGACGGCCGCGTTGTCGTAGACTTCTACCTCAGCAATGGCGGCGTACCCACCTACAGCGCCACTTTTGCCGGCGAGCAGATCATAAAGCCCTCGCACATGGGCTTTGTCTTAGCCGATTCTACAAAGCTCGACCGCAACTTCGAGATAACATCCACCGTTCGCGGCAGCGAGGACGAAACATGGACTCCCGTTTGGGGCGAAAACGCCACTATCCGCAACCACTACAACAGCATGACCGTAGATATGTCGCAGCCGCGCCACGGCATAAAGATGAATGTCGAGTTCCGTGTCTACGACGACGGCTTCGCATACCGATATATCTTCCCCGAGCAGACTCGCAAATACCTCGTCATCGATGCCGAGAAGAGCCAGTTCGTCATGGGTAGCGACGCTACTGCATGGTGGCTCCCCGGCGACTACGACACTCAGGAGTACGAATATGTAAAATCCAAGATCAGCGAGATCCCGGCACACGAGGGCGACAATTTCATGCCTAATGCTTCGTCGACACGACTCAATCCCTTCGGCGTGCAGACCTCACTCATGCTCAAGACCCCCTCTGGCAAGTACCTCAACATACACGAAGCCAAGCTCATCGACTTCCCGGCAATGCACCTCACTGTCGACGCGCCGGCTCTCACTTTCACATCGGCCCTTACCCCCGGCATGGACGGCCACATGGCAACAATATCAACTCCCTTCGAGACTCCCTGGCGAGTTGTTATGACTGGCGACAAGGCCACCGACATTCTCGCTACAAATATTATCTACAACCTCAACGATCCCTGCGCGATCGAGGACACATCGTGGATACATCCCACTAAGTTCATGGGTATCTGGTGGGGCATGATTACCGGCGCCAACTCGTGGGCATACACCGATGCCGCCGACTTCGACCTCGCCACCTTCGACTACAGCAAAGCCAAGCCCAACGGTCGACACCGCGCCAACAACGACAACGTGCGCCGCTACATCGACTTCGCCGCCGCCAACGGTTTCGACCAGCTCCTCATCGAAGGCTGGAACATGGGCTGGGAAGACTGGTTCGGCAAGGAGAAAGACTATGTGTTTGACTTCGTGACCCCTTATCCCGACTTCGACATCAAGGCCCTCAACGACTATGCCCACACCAAGGGCATCAAACTGATGATGCACCACGAGACCTCCGGCTCGCCGGCCAACTACGAGGCGCACATGGACACTGCCTACTCGCTCATGAATAAGTATGGATATGATGCCGTGAAGAGCGGATATGTGGGTAACATTTTGCCTAAGGGCGACACTCACTACAGCCAGCGCATGGTCAACCACTATCTCGACGCCGTGAAAAAGGCTGCCGACAATCATATCATGGTCAACGCTCACGAGGCTGTCCGACCCACTGGTCTTGCCCGCACTTATCCCAACCTCGTGGGCAACGAATCCGCCATGGGTCAGGAGTTCCAGGACATGTCGGTGCAGCACTGCACTATACTGCCATTTACCCGTCTCAAAGGCGGCCCGATGGACTTTACTCCCGGCATCTTCGAGATGGATCTCGAGAAAACAGCCCCCGGCAACACCACCGACAAAAAAGCCACTATCGCCAACCAACTCGGCCTCTACATGACCATGTACTCGCCTCTCCAGATGGCTGCCGATACCCCCGAAAACTACTATAAGCGCATGGATGCCTTCCAGTTCATCAAGGATGTGCCCCTCGACTGGAGCGTCAGCAAATATATCGACGCCGAGCCCGGCGAATTTATCGTCGTTGCCCGTAAGGACAAGAACAGCGAAAACTGGTATGCCGGCGGCGTCAATGCCGAAGAGCCCCGTAATGTCGACCTGAGCCTCGACTTCCTCGAGCCCGGCGTGAAATACGAAGCAACAATCTATGCCGACGGCAAAAAGGCCGACGCATACACCAACCCCCACGACTACAAGATCACAAAACGCAAAGTGACCGCCAAAGATATCCTCAAGCTCCACATGGCTCGCGGCGGCGGCTTTGCAATCCAATTCAAGAAACTGTAATCAGCAGTCGCCATACTTTATAATAGCCGGATCCCCCCGAAGGTGGGGATCCGGTATTTTTGTGGCTTTGTCAAAAAATCACTACCTTTGTATCGAACATCAAAAACCAATCCATGAAAAAATACCTTTCATTATTCCTTGTCCTTCTCTCCACCATGCAGGGCTATGCCCTCTCCAAGACCGTAGAGACATCTCTGGCCGGCCCTGTGACCCTTGACTGCGCCAATCCCGGCGACTGGAACTTCGACCTCTCCGTCAACAAAGCAGGCGAAAAAGAAATTATTACCGTACGGATGAAAGCTGCATCGCCTCAGATGCCGCCGCAGTTCGACCTTTCATTCTCTTTGCCTCAGATCGACACCCACCATCTGTGGTGCGGACTCAATGCCGACCGTTGCCAGCTCAAACCCGACTGGGCCGCCAACTTCCGCACAAACCTGTCGTTAGAAGTGCCGGTTTATTCATTTATCAACAATAACAGCACAAACCGCCTCACAGTGGCTTCGAGCGAATGTCTGCGCGAAATCAATGCCCTGATGGGACTGCGCGAGGAAAACTGCTTGCTCAAAGGCCGCATCAACTACTTCCAGGGGCCTCAGTCGCCTATCGACAGCTACGAGACAAAGGTAATTCTCGACGGCCGACCCGTATTCTTCGGCGATGCCGTGCGCGAAGCCGTTGACTGGATGACCAAAGAAAGCGGCTTAAAACCCGTCGAAGCTCCCGACGCTGCTTTCGATCCTCTATACTCGTCGTGGTATCAGTTCCACCAGAACGTTACCGACAAAGCCATTGAGGCTGAATGTCGCGAAGCTGCCAAGCTCGGCATGAAGACTCTCATCGTCGACGACGGATGGCAGACCGACGACAACAACCGCGGATATGCCTTTACCGGCGACTGGGAAGTAAGCAAAAACCGCTTCCCCGACATGGCCGCTCACGTTGCCAAGGTTCAGGACATGGGCCTCAAATATATGATATGGTACTCGGTGCCTTTCGTGGGCAAGAAGAGCAAAAACTTCGAGCGCTTCAAAGGCAAATATATATGGGAAGATCACGAAAAGGGCTCGCTCGACCCTCGTTTCCCCGAGGTGCGTGAGTTCCTCATCGATATGTTCGAGGATCACATGCGCCGCTACGGCTACGACGGTTACAAGCTCGACTTCATCGACTGCTTCAATACCGGCGACGACCCTGCCATCCGCGAAAACTTTGCCGGACGCGACATCAAATCGCTCCCCGAAGCTGTCGACGTGCTTATGAGCGGCATTTATTCACGTCTCAAATCTATCAAGCCCGACGTGCTTATCGAGTTCCGTCAGGCTTACATCGGCCCGGCCATCCGCCAGTACGGCAACATGATGCGTGCCGGCGACTGCCCCGGCGACATGCAGAGCAACCGCACACGTATCGCCAATCTGCGCCTTACTGCGGGCAACACCGCCGTTCACGCCGACATGCTCGAATGGAACAATCAGAATTCACCCGAGGACGCAGCACGTGCCATCCTGTCGGCTCTCTTCGGCGTTGTTCAGTATTCGATGATGCTCGCCGACCTCCCCGAGAGCCACAAGAAAGTTGTGAAACACTGGCTCGACTTCAGCCAGCAGCACCGCAACACTCTGCTCCACTCCGATTTCCGTCCCTATCATCCCGAAGCCGGCTATCCCGTGATCGAGGCCGAAGCTGCCGACGAGCGCATTATGGCTGTTTATCAGGATAACACAGTGGCCGAACTTGGCAACATTACCAAACCCACCTACCTTATCAACGCAAGCGGCGTTCAGGGCATCGTTGCCGATCTCGACAAGGCCAAGAAAGCCGAGATATACAATGTATACGGCGAGAAGGTAGCTACCGAAAAACTCTCGAAAGGCCTGCAGCGCCTGCCCATCCCCTCGTCGGGCTACGCTGTCATCCGTTAAGATCCTTAGTGCCGGCCTGAGCACCAGCGACTATCAGTTATAGTCTATCCGCATTATATCCGCCTCAAAGTTCTCGCGATCTATCGCACGGGCTTTGAGGCGGTTGCGATATGAATAGATCGTATTGAGCGAATAGTTGAGGATCTGGGCTATCCTGGCGCTCTCTTCTATGCCCAGACGCATAAAGGCGAGGATGCGGAGATCGGTGTTAAGCATTTCGCCGGGGCCGGGAACTATCTGTGCGTCAGGACGCAAAAGGGCATTGACACGCTCCACGAAATTAGGATAGATGTGTAGGAAGGCATTGTCGAACACCTCATAAAATTCGTGGCTCTGTTCCTCGGCAAATTTGCCCGACTTTGTCATGCGGTAGAGTTCGTCGGACTGTCCGGCGGCGAGCTTGCGCGTCACTATCTTACAGAACTGGTTGAGCTTGTCCATATATATCGAGCAAAGCTGCAAGAACTGACTGATATACACCTCTTTGGCAGCATTTGCCGCTCTCAGGTTCTCCTGTAGCGCGGCCATACGCTGCATTTCGCGGCGCAGCACAAACATCATTACCGCAAGCACCACCAACAGGAGCAGCAACGACAGCGCTACATAGTTGATAGTCTTGCGCTGCGAGTTGATATTACTGATGTGGGCACGCTCGATGATAGGCAGCGAGCGCGAGGTCTCGATCATACGCAGCGGCGCGCCGCACTCCACTGCGTTCTCGAGCGCCGACGACAGATAGCGATGCGCACGGGCCACATCGCCGGCTTCATAAAGGCTTGCGCCGAGTTCCTGGAGCGATGCCACCTCGCGCGTGGCCGACATGACATCGGCGTTGGCCGACATGGCCAGATAGTAGTTACAGGCCTCTTCTTCGCCATCCTCGCGTGCCAGCGACGACAGATGGTGCGCGGCTCGCGCTACCTCCTTGAGATCGGTAGAATCTTCGGTCAGTATATCCTGAAGCATCAGTTTGGCCACTTCGCCGTTGCCGGTAAAGAATTTATACTCGGCATCGCACGAACGGTATTCGTGGCTGCCGGGAGGCAATACCTCGAGCATACGGGCCTGCATGTCGAGGCTTCTGCGCATGTGCGGCTCGGCTTCGTCGGGATAATTCCTGAAGAATGCCGCTATGTAGCTGTGCATCTGGCGTCCGCTGTCGTAGTACGACACAAGGAGCGAGTCGGGCACCTGCCCCGGGTCTATGCTGTCGAAAAGCGACTCGGCACGATCGAAAAATCCACCCAGAGGCAGCAGCGACGCTAACTTCCAGCAGAATGGCAGCCTTTCATCGCCCGGCAGATATATGCCTTTGGAGAGATAATAAAGCGCCGAATCGTTGTTGAAGCCCTTGTAGCCCTCGCCTATGCGCATCAACAGGTCGTGGCGCGTGGTGTCGGCGTGGTAGAGCGCGGTCAGGCTGTCGATGCTATGCTGGCGTAGCTCTATGAAGTGCTGGCGTTTCTTCAGCGAATCGTCGAGTTTTCTCAGGGCATGGTCTACTTTGTTCTGGTCAATGGCAAAAGCCGTCGCTACAGCTAAAAATGCAAGAAGCAGGGTTGCAAGGCGGCGCATGGCGATGGTGGTGTTATATTTCGAATCGTCGTGATATCTCGTCGTTGTCTATCATCGTGAGCACGGGCAGTCCGTCGGGCGTATAATCTGGCTCCGAGCAGCGGAACAGGTCGGCGATGATAGCATCCATTTCGGCCTGCGACAGTGCCTGATGGCTCTTTACAGCGCCGGCACGTGCCATGGCAAGGGCAAGCGGCGCCTTGATGGCTCCGGGGTCGCTGTCGCCCTCCACTGTCAGGCGGTCGAGTACGGTAAGTATGGCTTCCACTGGGCTTACTCCCGACAGCGGCGCAGGGGTGGCGGTAACGCTCCACTTCAGTTTGCCGTTGTCGCTCAGGGCAAATCCGAGGTCGTGGAAATGCTGCATATTGGCTATCAGCGTAGCGTTCTGCGCAGGCGACAGCTCGAAATCCTCGGCAAAAAGCATCTGCTGCGATGCCACACTGCCCTCGGACAGTTGCGCCATATAGCGCTCGTAGAGTATACGCACATGCGCGCGATGCTGGCCTATCAGCATCACGCCTTTGGGCGAGGCGGCAACGATATAGCGGCCTTGCAGCTGGAAACAGGTGGCGGCATCTTTCTCTATCTCGTCGGCCTTGAAGATGGCATCTTCGGGCTCGCTCGGCATCGTTACCGAGGCGTAGGCATCGTCGCGCTTGCGGCTGAAACTCTCGTAGAGCTTCTCCCAGTCGTCGGGCACGCGCTCGCTGCGTTCGGAGCGGTAGCCGCTGTCCATGCTTATGCGGCGCGAGCCATAGCTCTGCTCGTTGATGGCAAATGGGTTATAATTCGCATCAAAGTCGGTGGCAGGGGTCGATGCCGTGGCCGTAGGGTCGAAAAGCGGTATCTCGGGTGCATCGCTCTCAAAGTCGAGAGCGCCGGCTGCCTGTGTCTTGCCCAAGGTCTCGCGGATGGCGGCAACGAGGATCTGCCAGATAGCCTGTTCGTGTTCAAATTTGATCTCGTACTTCTGGGGATGGATATTGACATCGATTGTCGACGGATCCACCTTGAAATTAATAAAATACGATGGCTGCGAATCGGGCGCGATAAGCTGGTCGTAACAGCTCACTACTGCCTTGTGGAAGAAGGGATGGCGCATGTAGCGGCCATTGACAAAGAGAAATTGCTGATAGCCGCGCTTCTTGGCCGATCGGGGCAGCCCCACAAAGCCCTCTATCTTGACAAGCGAAGTCTCCGTAGAGATATGCGCCAGCGAGCTCTCGAGCGTCTTGCCGAAGAGATCGGCGATGCGCTGTTTCAGACTGCCGCGCATAAACTGATGCAGGGTCACATCGTTGTGTATCAGCGTAAAATCGATGTCGGTGTTTACAAGAGCTAAGCGCTCGAACTCGCGCAGTATGTGGTTGAGCTCTACGCTGTCTTTCTTGAGAAACTTGCGGCGCGCCGGCATGTGGAAGAAAATATTCTTGACCATCAGATTGGTACCCGGCACACAAGTCGCCGGCTCCTGACCCTCGAATTTCGATTCCGAGATCAGCAGCCGCGTACCCACGCTGTCGTCGGCTCGCATGGTGCGCAGATCTATCTGCGCCACCGCGGCTATCGACGGCAGTGCTTCGCCGCGAAAGCCCATAGTATGAAGGGTATAGAGGTCGGCGGCCGAACTGATTTTGCTTGTGGCATGGCGCTCGAAAGCCATACGGGCATCCGTTGGCGACATGCCGCAGCCATTATCCACAACCTGTATCAGCGTGCGGCCGGCATCCTTGAGGATAATGCTGATTGCCGTAGCGCCGGCATCGACAGCATTCTCTACCAACTCCTTTATTACCGAAGCCGGACGCTGTATTACCTCGCCGGCTGCTATCTGATTCGCCACCGAGTCCGGCAGCAGTTTTATAACGTCATTCATATCTAAAGACAAAAATACAAATAAGTCGAAAGCTAAGCAAATTTATTTACTCTGCCGAGCTAAATTCGATAACTGAGTAGCCGACCCTGCGCGGCCTGCGGCACAAAAAAAGGCATCCCGACGGGATGCCTTTTAATATATAGCTTAGTGAGTTATTACTTCACATAAACTTTGCTTACCTTGTTGCCCTGGCGACGGATATAAATACCGTTTTCAGGATTAGCAACGCGAATACCCTGCAGGTTGTAGTACTCTACAGCTGCTTCGCTGTTGTCAATATAAATATCATCAACAGAAGTTTTGGAATTAAGTTTACCATTAAATTCCACTTCGATAGGCACGCCGCTTGTCTCTCCTTCGGGATCATTTTCAGGATCACTGAGCCAGAGAACATGGATATTCATATGAGCGTCGCCATCATTGGTCGTAGTTCCTTCAACGGTTACCTTAGCATAGATATCCATAGCTCCTGTAAGATGGAGAGGATTAACAACCCCTTCATAAGTAAAGCCATCGGCTGTTGCTGTCTTTGTTACATTAGGCACGATTATGTCGCCGAGATTAGCACCTTCGCCAAGAGAGAAGTTGGGAAGCATAATAGTGCATTTGCTTTCATCATTCTTATCGGGAACAATATAAACAGTTGCAGGCAGAGTCTGATCTTCGCCGAGACCAATAGCCTCAAGACCAATAGTTACATTACCATCGTATCTATCGCCTTCAATTGGCTCTGCAGGTTTAGGTTCTGCGAAAGCAAGAACATAGTTGTGTTCGTTCAACCCGTCGGTATCTGCATCAACGTTAGTTACCTTAATAGTAGCAGTATGATTCACTTCGTCGCGAGTTACTGTAGCTTCTGCCGACTTACCTTTAAGCTCATAAACAAAGGCATCGTCAGTTTCAGGCATTTCGAAATCGAAAGCATACTCATATTTGCCATCTTCAAGAGCAACTTCCTGATCAGCTACTTTAAGGCTATTCAGACGAGAATAGTAAATCAGTTTAACATCATCCACTGTTATACTATTATCCTTAACCGGCGAGGTAGAAAAATAATCTCCAGCTGCAAAAACCACATTTATCATTTCGGGATTTTCATCCGATACATAACCAAACTCTAACAAAGCTTTAGTCCAGCCTGTTGTCTCTGCATTGATACGTGTATTGATCGATGCGATCAAAGTACCTTTCTGTGTTACTTCTCCACCTTCAGGCGCTTCCATGCCAAGAATATTACGGTCACGATTTTGCATATCAACCTTTTTCGGTGTACCTCCCATTACAATGTTGCCAGAGACATCTTTTTGAACAAAAGTGCCATTCCAAAAATAAGCAAGCACTGTAGGCTGATCCGAACCGGATGATTGATACATAAACTGAAGGGCATCAGGGCGATATGTAAATTCTGCACCACCAAACTGACCTCCGGCCATTTTAGATGTCATAACAGAAGTTGCCCAAGAAGTGCCAAGACCGAAATAACCAGGAATTGATTTTGTTACAAATACAACTTTTATTTCTTTATTGAAAACCTTTACAGCACCATTAGAATTATAGCCGTCAACTTTTTCAGCAATAGTAGTATTACCCATAGGGCTTTTACCACCAGTACCTATCGTATTCGATACATTCCAAAAAGTAGGTGTAGTGCCCTGTACAGTTGTATTACCATTACTGGTCCAGGGGACGCAGTCAATCCAGGCTTCCTCGAAGTCGGCGTTGGGAAGCTGCTGCGCCATGGCGCTGAGGCCGAGCACAGCGCAGATGCTTAATGTTAATAATTTCTTCATTTTATGATTGGTTTATCGTTTATTTTACAAGTACTTTAGTTACCTTGTTGCCCTGGCGACGGATATATACGCCGTTTTCGGGGTTGGCAACGCGGATACCATTGAGGTTGTAGTATTCAACAGGAGCGTTTTCGTCAACGATGATATCAGCAACACCGGAAGCAACAAGCTGACCATTAAATTCTACCATAATAGGCAGTGTCGTTTCAGCGTCCATCTTCCAGAGCACGTTGATTGTCATTTTTGCCACGCCATCGGCATCGGTAGTACCGGTCAGGTCTACATCAGCTACGATAGCACCGTCAAGAAGCTGCATATCAGTCACTTTTCCTTCGTAGTTCTTCACGCCGTCGGCTTCTGTTACCTTCACACCGGGTACAACGATATCGCCGAGAGGCGTGGGGCCGTCGCCAAGATCGAGAGCAAAATTAGGCAATTTGAATGTGCAAGTGTTGTCGCCTGTAGGAATAATCTCTACATTAGCGTCCTGACCTCCACCTGTGATATCGCCGCTACCGGCAAGGTCGATTGTAACTTTTCCTTTATAAGTTTCAGACGCAGCGGGTTCAACCGGCTCAGCAGGCTTAACCTTTTCGCCATTAAATTCTACCATAATTGGCAGTGTAGTTTCAGCGTCCATCTTCCAGAGCACGTTGATTGTCATTTTTGCCACGCCATCGGCATCTACTGTGCCAGTCATATCCACATCAGCTACGATAGCACCGTCAAGAAGCTGCATATCAGCTACTTTTCCTTCGTATGATTTTACACCGTCGGCTTCAGTAACTTTCACTCCGGTTACCACGATATCGCCGAGAGGCGTGGGGCCTTCGCCAAGATCGAGAGCAAAATTAGGCAATTTGAATGTGCAAGTGTTGTCGCCTGTAGGAATAATCTCTACATTAGCGTCCTGACCGCCATTTGTGATATCGCCGCTACCGGCAAGATCGATTGTAACCTTTCCGGAATAGGTCTCGGTGGTCTGAGCCATAGCCGCAAAAGCTGCCAAGAGGCAAACAGTCAAAAAGTAAAGTTTTTTCATATTAATGGTTATTATATTTGGTACAAAATTAAGAACTTTTTGTCAAAAAAGAAGTAATCATTCGACAAAAAGGACAATTTCTTCTCTTTTTACATAATATTACTGTCGATACTTATAGTCATTACAGCGGTCTCTACCGCATGTATCCCTCAAAAATCAAAGATGCTGAAAAACACCTTTGCGCCGTTATCACAGCAAATCCCTGAGAGCACGGGATTTATCCTTATTATCCTCGGCATTTCTCACAAGTACGGAAATGGCGAAGTCGAGTATCGTATCACGACCATCGAGAGCAGCCTGCGGATCCATGTCCACCTTGCCGCCCTCGGTAGGATCTATTCCGTTTTCGGTCAGCTTCATATCGCGGTCGTAGACCGGAGATGCCGAGAAACGCACGCTCCAGCCTATAGGTATTTCCGACGAGAACGGCATACCCGAGCCGCCGCCCGTTCTGTCGCCTACCACCGCAACATGCCGCAGAGGCTTCATTACCTGCACGAAATTGTTGGCGGCGCTAAATGTCGACCGGTTGGTCAGTATTATTACCGGTTTGAGCCAGCGCACGCCCATTGCCGGCTCTACATAGTAGGCGTATGGCTTTGAGAAGTCGCTGTGTCCCGGGCCGGTCTTGTGTTGAATATAGCCCATAAGTGTGCGGTCGTCGATAAAATGCGACACCAGATCTTCCACCGCCGTCATGTCGCCGCCGCCATTGTCGCGGATATCTATTATCAGGCCGTCAGTGTCCTTGAGGGTCATCATCATATCGTTGACAAAACTGTGACCTATGCCGGCGGCGAAGGTCGACAGGCGCACGTAGCCTACATTGCTGTCCTCAAAGAGTTTGTACGACATCGCTCCCGACGTGGTGTAGTCAAAATCGAGATAATACTGCTGGATCAGACGCCAGTTGAAGTTCTGCGGATAATCGCTCCACCACTTGCGGTAGTACGACACGTCGAACCACGAACTGAGGTTTGTATGGCCGTCGCGCAGCTCGGCAAGCATATCGGCGCAGACATCGAAAAACTCCTTGAGATCCATGTCGGCCTTTATGCGGCTGCGATATTCGGTGCGCACGGCATTCCAGTCCACGCCCTTTTCCTCGAAGAAGCAATAATGCTCGTCGAGGATTGTCCACAGGGCGTCGAAGTTGCCGTAATAGTCGTTTTCGTAGCTCTCGAGCGAGTGACACGACGGCAAGCCGAGGCTCAGTGGCATCAGCACGGCGATAAGCACTATTAGTTTACGTATCAACTTCATAATCAATAGAGAGCACTGATATATTTAGCCTTTGCGGCTGTGTCGCGCGAAGGGCTTAGCGATATCCACTCCGACGCCAGGCCCACAACGGCCATGTGTTCGATATGACGACTCACTATATCGTGAGTCTTGGTAGAGCTGACATTGCAGCGGTAGCCCAGGCGCAATATTGTGCGGCCGAGGGCAATATCGGCAGTCAGCAGATTGTTGAGTCTGAAGAAATTACCCGGCCAGGCACCGCGCACCAGACCGCTGTGGTTGCCGAGGTATATCTCATAGTAGAGCTCGCCGTATTCGGGCGAGAAGAAGATGCCTGTGAGCGGCATCTCGGCGAGGTAGCGCAGCGTGAGCCTCTTGCCCCACAGCGAGGTATGGTACACCGCCGCCGCGGTAGCGCCTATAGTCCATGCCGCTTTAGCCGCCACGGGGTTGTTGCTGTTGCGCGGCACATAGAGTATGCCGCCTTCTATAGCCGTGTAGCCGCCGCCATAGAAGCTCCAGCGGTCGACATTCCATCGCCTTGACATGCCCCAGCCTATATTGAGGCCGAGATCCCACATCGAGGCATTACGGGCAGGGTTGTTGTGTGTATGAGCGCCGTCGAGGCGTCCGCTAAGCCGCATTACCCAGCGTTCGGGATCGAAACGCATAGCCTGCATACGCTCATAGGACAGCGCCATGGCAATGCCCGAGTAGCACAGCGGCGACAGATAGGTCTGTGCGATATGCGCCGAGCCAAGCTCGAGGGTATAGGCCGACACCACGGGGCGCTCAATCGCTACGGGTTCTTCGGCAAAGGCCGACGCAAACACAGCCAAAGCTGCCAGCAGACTATAGATCTTCTTCTTCATCGAATAATGACGGTGTTTCGGCATGAACCTCGCCGGCTTCGGGTTCGTCGGTATCAACGATCTCCGCGACAGTACTTTCGGCCACTTCCGGCTCCTCGCTTACCTCGGGTTCGGGCTCGGGAAGAAGCTCTACCGACTTCAGATCGAAGGTGGTAAGGCGTTTGCCGCGAGCGCTAAATGATTTCACGCCTATATATTCGGCGGCATCAAGCTCCTGATCCACGCGGTTTTCATCGGCAAAATGAAGCACTAACTTTGGCGCGGCCTGGTCGGTAAGCAATATCAGGGTCGACTTGGCATCGTCGCCCACATAGCGCTGACGCTTGGCCGAATCCTCGAAAGTGAAACGTTTGATATACGGGAATCCCTGACGTGCATCGTTGAGTACGGCAGTCCACACTGTCTTGGGATTGTATTTTTCGATACGCATTATGCCGTCGTCGTAGTGGTTGGTAAGCTCAAACCCTGTGGTTTGGGACTCGCCGTTGTCGTAGATCACAAGTATACGGTCGGTGCCGCCGAACTCACCTAAATATGTACCGCGGCCGTCGTAGTTGAGTCGCAACACGTCGGCGTCGAACCACACCTTGCGGCCGCCTAAGGTGGAAGCTCCGCGCTCTTTGAGCGAGAAGCGCGACACTTCGTTCTTGGTCACGAGGTTGCCCATAGCGCCGCGACCCTTGATGGCGAGCTTGGCGAAATCTACATCGAAGCTCAGATTTTTGAGTCTCAGCTTGGGCTTGAGAGTGACTTTTACCACCTCGGCCTCGCCGTTGGGATTGGCCGAGAACCACACTATGCGCGCTCCTGCCGGCACGGGATCGCCCGGTATAAGGCTGTATTCCTTGTCGCGGCTCATGCCCGTGGCGGCAAAGCGCTTCATATAGAACACGCCGCCGCGGCCGTTCTGGTATATCACATTGTAGATCGTGCGCTGGTCATTGCGCTTGTACACATTGATATGCAGCACACCCTTGCCGACAAAGAGCTTGTCGGCGACCTTGGTAATCTTGTAGCGGCCGTCGCGGTAGAATATGATTATATCGTCGATCGACGAGCAGTTGCAGATAAATTCATCTTTTTTGAGCCCGGTGCCTATGAAGCCCTCCTCGCGGTTGATATAGAGCTTTTCGTTGGCCTCGGCCACATTGGCAGCCTGTATATTGTCGAAGCTGCGTATCTGTGTGCGGCGCGGATAGGCGGCGCCGTATTTTTTCTTGAGATATTCGTACCACTCGATCGTTACCTCGTCGAGACGGCTCAGACGGTCGAGAGTGTCGGCGATACGACCCTTCAGGTTGGCGATGTTAGCGTTGGCATCGTCGCTGTTGAAGCGCAGTATACGCTTCATCTTGATCTCGAGCAGCGCCAGGATGTCGTCGCGAGTGATAGCGCGCACAAAATCGGGCTTATACGGCTCGAGGCGGCTGTCGATATGGGCCACTACAGTGTCGATATCCGGGGCGTTCTTGTACTCCTTGTCCTCGTAGATCGCCTCCTCTATAAATATTTTTTCGAGCGACGCCTTGAGTAGTTTCTCGCGGTCCTCGCCAAGCACTACATTGAGTTCGGCCTCGATGATATTGCGAGTGGTGTCTACACTGTGGCGCAGCACATCGCTCACGCCCAGGAACACCGGCTTCTGCTCGCGGATCACGCAGCAGTTGGGCGATATATTTACCTCGCAGTCGGTAAAGGCATAGAGGGCGTCGATGGTCTTGTCGGACGAAGTGCCGGGTATGAGGTGCACGAGGATCGACGCCTCGGCGGCTGTATTGTTTTCGACCTTGCGTATCTTGATCTGTCCGCGCTCGAAAGCCTTGAGTATCGAGTCGATAAGATCCTCGGAAGTTTGTCCGAAAGGCAGCTCGGTTACGTTGAGCGTGCGCGAATCGATCTTCTCGATCTTGGCTCGCACCTTCACGCCGCCGCCACGACGGCCGTCGTTGTAGCGCGACACGTCAACCAGACCACCGGTAATGAAGTCGGGATAAAGTTCGAACGACTCACCTCTTACACAAGCGATTGCGGCATCGAGCAGTTCGTTGAAATTGTGAGGCAGTATCTTCGACGAAAGACCCACGGCAATACCCTCGGCACCCTGTGCCAGCAGGAGGGGGAACTTGACGGGAAGAGTGACCGGCTCGGGCTTGCGGCCGTCGTAGCTGCGTGTCCATTCGGTCACTTTGTCATTGTAGAGCACCTCTGATGCAAAAAGACTCAGGCGCGCCTCGATATAACGTGCGGCAGCCGCCTTCGACCCCGTAAGTATATTACCCCAGTTACCCTGAGTCTCCACCAGAAGGTCCTTCTGGCCGAGCTGCACCAGCGCGTCCTTGATCGACGCATCGCCATGAGGGTGATACTGCATGGCAGTACCCACGATGTTGGCCACCTTGTTGAAACGACCGTCGTCGATAGTCTTCATGGCGTGGAGTATGCGGCGCTGCACGGGCTTGAGACCGTCCTCGATATTAGGGACGGCACGCTCGAGTATCACATACGACGCATACTCCAGAAACCATGTCTGATACATACCGCGCAGATGGTGGCGCACCACATCTTCGGGCGACGTATAGGGGCGTTTCGGCCCGGGCTCGGATGCCTCTACAGGCTGCTCCGGCTCAAGGGCGGCGTCTTCAATAGGATCTTCTGTGGGGTCTTGATCTTCAGTCATCACGGTTTAGAGGGCAATTTTCTACAAATTTAGCGTTTTTTTTCGATTTACACAAATCGGCTTTGCCTCACGGGCCTGTCAGAGCCCTGTCTTTCACTTTTTATCTTATGTATTTGAATATGTTTGGAAAAATATTGTTACATTTGCACTTGATAAACCTTGCATCTTCATCTACCGGTATTTATGAAATACGATATTTTCATCAGCTATCGCCGCGAAGGCGGCTACGACACAGCCCAGCACCTCTACAACCTCCTGTCGCGCGACGGATATAAGGTCAGCTTCGACATCGACACCCTGCGCAACGGCGATTTCGACAAATCGCTCTTTGCCCGTATCGACCAGTGCAAGGATTTTATCCTTATCATTGATCAGCATGCCTTCGACCGCACCGTCGATCCCACTTTCGATCCCAACAAGGACTGGCTGCGCCAGGAACTGGCATACGCCTTGCAGAAAAACAAGAATGTGGTGCCGGTATTCCTTGCCGGTGTAAAAGGCTTCCCGACAAATCTGCCTGCTGATATCAAGCCGGTTACGATGAAGAACGGCCCCGAGTGCGTTAAAGGCCACTTCAACATGTTCTACAAGGATCTCAAAGAGCGTTTTCTCGTCACTCCTCCGCCGTCGAAAAAGGTGCTCAAGATTATCCTGTCGGCTATAGCTGTGGTGGCGATCGTATGCTTCGGCTATATCTATTGGCCCTATTCTACAACAAGCGTACCGGTAGACTATAACGATGACTGGGAGGATGACGTACATGTTGAAATTCCGGCCATCTACGATAAAGATCTGTCGTCGGACGTGGATGATCAGTTCAATACAGAAGTTAAATTCTGCCACTTAGCCACCCTGGGCGAAAACCAGCTCACTTCGCTGATTGAGGAGAACTACGATGATTACGATGCCGAGGATCTGGGGCTCGAGGACGACGTGCAACTCGAACAGTATATCAGCTTGATCAAAAGTGCCGGAACAAAGCAGTTCGATCAGATATATCTCAACTCAGTAACACAAGCGGCTCCCGACGCCAAGCTGAACACTACTTACGATTATCAGGTCGGCAATATGGATTGGCGCGTCTACAACCTCAAGAGCGACAAGTGCGAGCATTTCAACGCCGTGTTCCGCGTGCCCGACTACGGCAACATAATCTTTACCATGAGCCTGCCGGTATCGTGGATGCCGCTCAAACACTGGCGCAACAAGCACATCTTCGAGAGCACGCTCGACCGCGTAACCAAAGCCTACATTTCGTCGATGGCCGACGAATAACGATGCGCTTCACGGCATGCACGCCTGGCGGCCGCCTCTACCTGGCGGCGTATCTTCTTTGCTTCGTGTGCAATTTTCTTTGAGTCTTCGTCGTTATAGCTTACCAGCACACGGTCTATGCTGTTGAATTCCCATTGGGTTTTCACACAACTTTCGTCGTCGCCGTTATCCTCTACTCCTCGCCAGGTCTTTACCACCGAGTTTTTATAGAGAGTATAGGTGCTCGTGCCCTTATTATCGACAAACTTGTAGGTGCGCTGGTCGCGTGTCTTTACCGCACTCACTGATTTATCGCGCTCTTCCTCAAATGCTTTAGCAAGACGGTTGTAATACTCGTCCTTCTTGAAGTCAAGTATCATGGTAATGCGATAGAGTTTGTGCGACTTGGCCGTGCGACGCTCGGTATAGGTTGTCTCCACATCATTTTTCTTTTCAAGATCGTCGATTACCCGGTCGATACGTCCCTGTGCCGATGCCGACAAGCCCACAAGCATGGCAATGAGTATAAGTAGATTTCTGACTTTCATATCATTAAATTATTATCACTGAAACATTTCTTTCTTTAGTTCGGAAGCCACGGCCTGATCGCCCACAGCGGCAAAAGCCTTATCGATAACAGTCTGCTCGCAATTGCGCTCGAAATCCACAGCCTCGCGGTCGGCCTCTATCATAATGCTGTCGGCGTACTGCTCGGCACATGCAAGGCTGTTGTATATGGCCTGAATATCATCGATACGCTGGCCGTTGCGCACGATATAGCTACCCTCGTAGGAGGCATACAGACGGCGCTCCTCGGTGTTGTCGGCTATAATTGCACTGATGCCTATGCCGGCCACCACGAGCACTGCGGCTGCGGCAGCGGCGACAGGTCGCCACGACCGACGGGTGCGCTTGGGCTCCATGCCGGCGTACCATGCGAACATATCACGATATTGCTCCAGATCATCGGACAGCGCCGGGTGCATGGCATAAAAATGATATATCGCCTTTTCCTCGGCCGGCGTCGTGGCGCCGTCGAGAAATCGCTCTACCAGCCGGCTGACGGAGGGAGCATCAAGACCTCGGGTAAAAAACGGTATCTTCATAGCATGTTCTGTTGATTAAAAATTACTGCCACACGACGGCGAGCACGGCTGAGCGCAGTACGGACAGCACCTTCGCTTGTACCAAGCAGGTTGGCGATCGATGTGTTGTCGTAGCCTTCGACATGACGCAGTCGAAGGAGTGTCTGCTGGCTGTCGGGCAATTGGGCCATTACCTTGTCGGCCATCTGTCGGCGCTGACGCTCTATCATCTCTTCTTCGGGCGAGGGATCGCCGGGAAGACTCTCGTCGAGGGCGAGATGGCGGTCGGGGTGCATGCGCCGCAGGGCGTTGAGGGCTTCGCGGCGTGTCACCACGATGGCAAATGCCTCCACGTTGCGCAGCTCATCGAGGCCGTCGTGCATACTCCAGAGCTTGAGCATAGTATCCTGCACCACATCATCGGCATCCATGTCGGATCCTACGATCTGCGACGCCACCGTGCGGAGACGGGACGATAGGCTACGGGCTAATATTTCGAACTCTGAAGTGGTCATTCACCCTAAAGACACACAAGCCGCGGATTTGTTACATCTCCGCAGCAAAAATTTTTCACAGTACCCGATCCGGCCTTAGAGTTTCCTGATAAACGACACGATTGCCCCGAGGACTTCGGGAGCGATTGTTTCTTTGATCTCGCCGTACTCGCTGCTGTCGCCTGTGGTGGCATGCTGCATCAAGTGATTGAGCTGTGGGAATATCTCGGTTTTAGCCTTGGGTGCGTTCGTCCTGATTACAGCGATATTGGGCTCGGCCTCTACCTGGGTGTCGATGCTGCCGTTGATCGCAAGCATAGGGCATTTGATCGAGCGTATGTACTCGGCAGGATCAAGGCCTACCGTTGTGTCAAACCACGGGCTGCGCAACATCTTCTGATTCATTTTAAGCGACGAAAACACATCGGCCGGAACACTGAGGCCGTGAGTTGCCGTGATTGAGTCGAGATTGATAGTCGCAACGGCATCCTTGCGTCGCTGCTCGGCCATGATGTCGAACATATAGCCTATCAAAGCCAGGGCATCGTCCTTGTCTTTACCGGCTACACCGGCTTTGTCGAAGGCTCTGCCGTTTTGCCGCAGAAGTGTCTGCTTGCCCGATTCGGCCATACCGGCGAGCGATATTATAAAATCGGGTACTCGCTCTGCTCCGAGCATAAAAGCTATCGTACCGCCTTCGGAATGACCGGCAACTCCGACCTTGCCGATACCATCGATTGTACGCATGAATTCGACTGCACTACGGGCATCGTCCTTGAATGTGAACGTAGTGCCTTTGGCAAAATCGCCTTCCGACGAAGCCGTGCCTCGATCGTCATAGCGCAAGGTAGCCACACCGTTACGGGCGAGAAAATCGGCGATCACGGCAAAGGGGCGATGCTCGAAGATCTCCTCGTCGCGATTCTGCGCGCCGCTGCCCGACACGAGTACCACCGCCGGGGTCTTACGTTTCATATTTGCCGGCAGAGTTATCGTAGCAGCCATTTTTGCTCCGTCGGGGGCTACAAACGTGGTGTCGATAATGGAGTAGGCGAAGGGAGGCCGCGGAGTCTGAGGTCGGCGGTCTTCGAGCGGCGCCTCGGGGATCAGGATAAGCGGCAGCTTAGCACCTCGCTGCGAAAAGATGCCTTTGATCTCCGTGGGAGAAAGCCGTGCACAGTATTTTGCTCCGATAGGCGTAAACCACAATGCGATAGAGTCGGACGAGCAATGCAACACTCTGGCAGCTACACCTTTGGCACCCTGCATGGGCGAATCGAGAGTACACGACATCACACCTGCCGAATCGGTAAAGTTAAGCACCAGGGGCAATTTAGAGCGACCCACCGATATCTCTCCTCGCCATGCCCCGTCGAGGGCAAACGCAGCCGTTACCGACAGCGCCGAGGCCAACAAAGCTAATACTATGCGTTTCATAAACACTTGTTAATCTGCAAACAAAAGCATCAGCGAAGGTATCGACGATGCCGCGTAACTGCCGATAAGGGTATCAGCCGGAGTAGCCTTCCACGATTCGCCGTCGCAAAGACCGGTAGCCATGTCGCGGTTGCCGTAGCCGGCTTTGATATTGGCATCTATAAATTCCTTATACTGAGGCTGCTCGCAGTCGTTGACGAGCATGTACATATACTGTGCCCAAATGGCAGGGTAGACACCCTGCTCCATACTGCCCTGATCGTAGGGTTTGTCGGGGTTGTGAGCCCAGGGCAACATGCCGTGCTCTTTCGAAAGCTCGGCGATGCAATAATCGGCGCTCTTAACGGCATTATCGAGATATTTGCTGTCGCCCGTGATTTTATACATCATCGCCGACGCCCCGATATATGTACCCTGATTATAAAGAAGCGGATGGCCGCCTGTGCGGTCGCCGTGGCGATGGTCATGCACCATGCCGGTCACGGTATCGGTTAGATTGGCTACGCTCCAGTCGTAGATCTCGCGTGCCATGTCGAGATAGCGTTCCTTCGATTCGTATGCCGGACGGGTAAATTCGCCATAGCCGTTTGTCCACTTCAGAGGGTCGGGATCTGCGGTCTGCCGATCAGGTACGACATCATAAAGCGACAGGGCCGCAACTACGGTGGGGAAGTTAATACACGACATCTTACCGTCGCCGGAAGCGTTTTTATTAGGATTTTCAAGCGGTTGCCATTGCCAGAACATGCCACCGCCAAGATCTTTGGTGGGGTCGGCATACGAGCCGGTGTCGCCGACACGCGGCGAACCATACCACACACGGGCAAAACTCTGCTCGGCGAGACGGCGATAGCGTTCATTGTCGAAAAATTTGGCTGCCCGGGCCAATGTTATGGTCCACCACTGGATATCGTCGTAGATAAACCAGCCCGTAGTAATGTTGCCGTCGTCGAAGTCGAATCCGGCATAGTGGCGGATATTGCCTTCAAGCAAATTCCTTGCCAGTTCGCGGTATTCCGCCTCGCGGTTCTTGTCCCCTACCCTGCCGGCCAACGACGCGGCATTCATGGCCATATCGACATACATCGGCTGGCACCAGATAGCCGCAGCACCGTTCCAGCGGTCAGTTGCGGCGGTATCGCGATTGGTGTTCTTGTAGATATACTTTGCCGAATCGAGATATACGGCATTAAAAGCATCGTATGCTCGCCACGTGTCAGCAACCTGATTATCTGCCGACACGCGCGAGCATGATGAAAATACCGAGATCACGGCAAACAGTGCCGCGATCGTGAGAACTGTCTGTTTCACTTGCTGTACGACAGAGCTTCTACATAGTATGCCGTCACGGCCTGGCGCTCGGTGTCGCAGTTGTGACCTGTCGAATCGTTTTCGCAAGCCGACTGTTCGGGCTGAGCGACAGGCACTTCGCATACAACGCCCCTTACGGTCAAGGTCTTGCCTACGCAGTCGGGAGCGAAAGCGCCGCCCATCTCGGCAGTAGCCTGGCAGCGGAGTATCATTGTAGAGTCGGCACCGGTAAGGAAAGCCTTAGTGCCGCCGTGTTTGCAAAGGTGCGCACATGTGCCTTCAACGGTCACTGTGTCGCCGACATACTCTGAGGCATTGGCCATAAGAGAGTCAACGCAAATTCTTGCAGGCTCGAGGACTGCCGCCTCTTTTTTGCCGCAAGCCACCGCCATGAGTGCAAAGGCGGCGAATACTACGAAAATATGTTTCAGTTTCATATCTTACTTTATTTTAGATCGACCATTCCACACCGTCCTTGGTGTCTTTGACCGAAAAACCGATAGCGGCCATACGGTCGCGGATAATATCACTTGTCGCCCAGTCCTTGTTTTTCTTGGCGTTGGCACGGATCTCGAGCAGCAGATCTACAGCTTCTTTGTAGGGTTTGAGGCTGTCGGCACTGTCGCCGGCCTGATCGACTCGCACACCGAGTATTTCGACGAGGAAAGTGTCCATAAACTTGCGCAGGAAGTCGATATCGGCCTGTGTGGCTGTCGCTGTGTGATCCTTTACCTGATTGATCATGCGCACGGCATCGAAGAGCACGCCGATAAGCACCGGTGTGTTGAGATCATCGTCCATAGCCTCGTAAGCACGCTGTTCGAGAGTCGAAACATCGATGGTAGAGGTTTCCGACGCCTTGAGCTCCTGCAGGCGGCGGTAGCCGTCGAGCATACGGCTGAGTGCTGTCTCGGCAGACTTGAGGGCTTCGTTGCTGAAATCGACAGTGCCGCGGTAATGGGCCTGAAGGATGAAGAAGCGGATCGTCATGGGCGAATACGCCTGCTCGAGCAAATGGTGTGTGCCGTTGAAAAATTCGTCGAGGGTGATGAAGTTGCCCAAGGACTTGCCCATCTTCTTGCCGTTGATGGTGATCATGTTGTTGTGCATCCAGTAATGCACCGCCGGATGACCCTGTGTGCCACGCTCTGGGCTATCTCACACTCGTGATGGGGGAACTTCAGGTCCATGCCTCCGCCGTGTATGTCGAATGTCTCGCCGAGATATTTCTCGCTCATTGTCGAGCACTCGAGATGCCAGCCCGGGAAACCTTCGCTCCAGGGCGACGGCCAATGCATGATATGCTCGGGAGCCGCTTTTTTCCAGAGGGCAAAGTCGGCCGGATTGTGTTTCTCGCTCTGTCCGTCGAGCTCGCGTGTGGTCGCAAGCAGTTCGTCGATATTGCGACCCGAGAGGCGGCCGTAGCCGTAGTCCTTGTTGAACTTGGGCACATCGAAGTACACCGAGCCTTCGCTCTCGTAGGCATATCCGGCATCGAGTATCTTCTTGATATACTCGATCTGCTCGATGATGTGACCCGAGGCATGAGGTTCGATCGACGGCGGCAGCACGTTGAGAGCCTCCATTGCCTTGTGGTAGCGGTTCATGTAGTACTGCACCACTTCCATCGGCTCAAGCTGCTCGAGGCGTGCTTTCTTGGCAATCTTGTCCTCGCCTTCGTCGGCATCGTGCTCCAGGTGGCCTACGTCGGTAATATTGCGCACATAACGCACCTTGTAACCAAGATGCGCAGATATCTGAACACCACATCAAAAGTGATGGCCGGGCGCGCATGTCCCAGATGCCCATCGCCATATACCGTGGGGCCGCACACATACATACCCACCATGTCGGGGTGAAGGGGCTTGAAAAGCTCCTTCTGGCGCGACATGGAATTATAGATGGTAAGCATTGTATCTATGTATTAATCAAAAATGTTTAATTAGGAATCCGCTGTTTCAGCAGCAAATTCCTAATTAAATATTCAATTTTCCTTGTTGTCAGGATCAGGCTTCAAACGGATTTGGTATGCCACCCTTGCCGGGATTTGTGTTTTTGGGCAGTTTGCGCTCGATGGTACCGAAAGTTGCCTCGTAGCGCTGCACGTTTTCGCTGAGAGCCGACAGCAGAGTCTTGGCATTCTCGGGTGCCATAACGATGCGGCTGAGCACTTTGGCCTGCGGCATATTGGGTGCCACCGAAATGAAATCGATAAAGAATTCATTTGCACCGTGAGAGATCACGGCAAGATTGGAATACTGACCCGAAGCGACTTCGGGGCTGAGCTCGATCTTGAGTTCCTGTTTAGGCTTGTTATCCATTAATTTGCAGGTTTAGGAGTTACTGGGTTGGTTTTCAGGATGTCTTTGTGGGTTGTACCTTTTGAATCAGTGTATTTGATGCGTATGCCGCGAAGATCTTCACGAGCCCACTGATCCTTGATACTATACGACATGTAGAACGCATACTTCTGAGTAGAAGTCTCCTGGTTTTTGCGGTTGAAGAGCAGATAGTACTCGGGCATATCCAGTTCGGCTGTCGCTGCATCGAGCACCAGCTCTGCAGTAACATTTTCGTAGTTGGAATCGGCATTGAATATCACGTTGATATAGTTGCCCGAGCGGTGCAGCTCATACATTTCGATAGGATCGGATTTCCAATCCTGAGTCTGGACGCTGGTCTTGGGATAGGGAACGGCGCCGGCACCGTAGGGCTTCAATGCCTCATATACCGAGATAGGGCCGTTCTGATAGCGCTCGCCCGAAGTAGGGGTGTAGCTGATCACTACTCGATCTTTCAGATAAAACTCTGAAGTCGGCATTAGCTGAGTAGTGAAATAGGTAATAAGGGGTGCATCATTTTTGCTCTGGAGTGTAAACGATGTGCCGCTTGGGCCGGTAGACTCGAGGGTCACGAAGTCGATATACACTTTGGGGCCGCTGCCACCACCGGGGTAGTCGGGATCCGAGCCGTCTTTGTGAGCCTGGTTACAGCCGGTCAGAGTCATACCGGCCAGAATAGAGGCTGCGAAAAGGAGATTTGTAAGTTTCATTGTAATCTTTGATAGTTTTTAATTGTTTTCAATGCCGACAATCTTGCCGTCGGCCATACGTATTATTGTGTCCGAATCGGAGGCAAGTCCCTCGTCGTGGGTAACGATCACGAAGGTAGCACCCAATTCATCGCGCAAGTCAAAAAATAATTTATGCAGCGAAGCCCTGTTTGCCGAGTCAAGACTGCCCGAAGGCTCGTCGGCAAGAATAACCCGAGGGTCATTGACCAGAGCGCGCGCCACTGCCGCTCGCTGACATTCGCCGCCCGACAACTCCGAGGGCCGGTGCGACGCTCTTTCGCTGAGTCCGAGGCGTTTGAGCAGATCGGAAGCCTTGGCATAGGCTTCGCCACGGCTCTTGCCGCCTATCAGCGCCGGCATCGCCACATTCTCGAGCAGGGTAAACTCAGGGAGCAACTGATGAAACTGAAAGACAAAACCGATATTGGCATTGCGGAATGCCGAGAGGCGTTTGTCGTTAAGCAGAGTCACATCAGTGCCGTCGTAGAGCACCTTACCGCCGGTTTCGGGAGCCGAGAGTGTGCCGAGGATATGCAGAAGAGTGGTCTTGCCGGCACCGCTCGGGCCCACGATCGTGGTAACCTTGCCGTCGGCAATATCCAGATCTATGCCCTTGAGCACTTCAAGCGATCCGAATCGTTTGTGTATGTCGCGTACAGTCAGCAATCTAAATTCTCAATTATATTTTTTCAACTCTTATTCGCCGCAGCAGCAACCGTCGCCACAATCGCCGCCTCCGCATTCTCCGCCACCGCAGCAGCCGCCACAGTGATGAGGATTGAGCTCTTCGGCAGTCGGTTCGCGCACGAGGAGTACTTCGCCTACAAAGTGCACCTTATCCATCGCAAGAGGATGGTTGAGGTCGATGACAACATCGGTAGGAGTAAGTTCTACCACCACGCCGTCGACACGGAAGCCGTCGGCCATACGCAGAGGTATAACCTCGCCGGGAGCAAACATTTCCTCGTCGAATTTGCCGTCGACCATCATGTTCTCGCGAGGTATGCGATAGATATCCTCCTGCGAATAAGGGCCGAAAGCCTCTTCGGGAGCGGCTACGACATCGAATTTATCGCCGGCTTCCTTGCCTGCGAGTGCCTTTTCAAGTGCTTCGATAAAGCCTATTGTCATGCCGTCGATCACGCGGTCGGGATTGTCGGCATCAACTTCGTGCACGAGTTCCTCGGTGCCGTCATCATTGACGCGGTATAGCTTATATGCTATTTCAAAATACTTTCCTGGTTCTATTTTCATAACTTAAATTTGGTTGTCTTATTGTTGTACTTCACGCACCTTGAGGCGTTCGCCGGCATCGTTGACTATTGAGCGGAAATAGCGCTCGTTGTAGCCGCCGAAAGTGGGCTGCACAGGCATGCCGTCGGCACTGCGCTCGAAGGCGCCATCTTTTTCCTTCTTGATATTGCCGTCGAGGAACTTAACGAAGAGGTAATCGCCGAGTTCCTTATAGCGCTTTGTAACGCCTTCGGCAGCAGCATCGGTATAGCTGTTGAGCTGAGCCGAGGCCGATGCGAAATCCTTGCCGATCAGATCCACACTCAGGCGGCCTACCTCGGCTGAAAGATTATCTTCCAGTTCGCCCTGCACCTTGCGGATGTCGGGTATCATCTGGCTATAGCGGTTGTAGGCCTGGTTGGCCACATAGTTGTTGACCCAGAACATTGAGTCCCACGACAGTGTCAGCAGGTCGGCTGTTTTCTCGTCGAGCGACTTGGGCACGCTTGTATTGCCGCAGAACACCGGCACATACACGCAGGTGTTGGCATCGTCGACACCGAACCACAGTATGCCGCGCATGGCCTCGGGGCGGTTGTTGTTCATATCAGCGACAAATGAGAAACCTGTCTGCTGTGTGGCGATGGCACGCTCGTGGGTATAAGCCTGGCCGTCGACCACATATTCCATCGGGCGCCAGCGGTAGGGACAGTCGAACGGACCGGCACCGATATCATTGTTCATATCAAGATGTGTGCCTTCGAAGTGGTCGCGCATCATGTCCTTGAGATCCTTGGCTGCAAGGGGCTTGGCAGGTTTTACCCACAGGGGCAGGGGTTCGCCGCGGCCTTCCATGATCCAGGGTATGTACTGATCCATAGTGCCTTCGGGTGCATAGCGCTTGAAGTAGGCCCACACACGGGCATCGCATCCGCGGAGAGCGCCGGCATCGGTAATGGCATAGGCACGCGAGAAATCGAAGTCCTCGTCCTTACCCGAATAATAGCCCTGCTTACGGGCAAAATCAATTACATCAGGCGAATAGATTGTCTCTTTGTCCTTGAGAGGGAACTTGTGTATACGGGCGTGGTTAGCATGACCGGAGATATATCCGTCGGGCACACGGCGTGCTACCCACACGGCACCCTTGTCGGCCTTTCCTTTGCCTATAAGCTCCATGATCCACACTTCGTCGGGGTCGGCGATAGAGAATGATTCGCCCGACGAAGCATAGCCGTAGGTCTTGACGAGGTCTGTCATCACTTTCACGGCCTCGCGAGCTGTTTTGGCACGCTGCAGTGTGATATATATGAGCGAGCCGTAGTCGATCAAGCCCGATCCTTCAAGCTCGGAGCGACCGCCCCAGGTGCTTTCGGAAATGGTAAGACCGTGCTCGTTCATATTGCCTAATGTCGAATATGTATGCGACACCTCGGGTATTTCACCGAGATATTTGCCGGTGTCCCATTCCACCACCTTGCGCATGGCGCCTTTGGCATGATCGGCGGCAGGCTGATGATAGAGTGCGCCGTAGAGCGTATGGCTGTCGGCGGCGTAGGTGATCATCGACGATCCACTCGTGGTGGCGCCGGGGGCGGCGATAAGGCTCGTACAAGCCATCGCGGCGGCGCTTGCCAGCGACAAAGCGCCCAACATAAGTAATCGAATATTCATATTATCCTAACGTCAATTTTATACTTTTATTATCTTTTTCATCACGGGGTACCAAATATATCCTTCTACCGACGGACGGCCGAGCTGATGCAGCAGATCGACATAGCGGCTTACCTGGCGGTGGTGGCTGCGGCGTGTCTCGCTCGTAAACTTGTAGTCGACAACTACTACCGAGCCGTCGGGGCGCACCACTACACGGTCGGGGCGAAACGATTCGTCCGACTCGGGCACATAGATCGAGCGCTCGGCATACACCTTGAACGAAGGATCAAACCACTCACTCACAGTATCTCCGCCGGCGGCGATGGCTTCGGAGAGTGTTTGTCGGTATTCAGCGGCTTCAACGGCATCCACATCCTCGCGCGCGCACTGCCAGTCGAGCGACCGGTCAAGATCTTCCACCGTGCGCATGGTGGCAAGGATAGAATGGAGGTTGCTGCCGCGCCGTGCTGCCTCGCGCATTTCGGGTGTGCCCTCGAAGGGCTTATAGCTGTCGGTTATTTCTTTATCCTCTTCTCCACCGATATCGAGGTGTGTGGCGAGGGCGTCGTCGATGCTCACAAGCTCGCGAGTATCGGAGCGGTACACCACCACGTACGAACCGGCCGCTATCTGTCCGCCGGGGGTGGTATATTTTTTATCGGGCTTGGTTGGCTCGCCGAGGGTAAATATATCGGTTTTCTGATCGAAGCCTTCGCTAAGGTCTATCGTATGCTTTATCGGCAATGCCGCTTCGCCGCGTGCGAAAATACTGTATATCTCTTTGCCTATCTTATTGATACTGCTGTGTATTATCAGCTCGCGCGAAGCTCGGGTAAACGCCACGTAAGTAGCATTGAGATTGTCGATTATTTCTTCCTGTCGGTCATCGTTGAGGAACTTGGCCACGGGCGACACCTCCGTATCATACAGGGGCGAGCCCGACGATAGCTCAAGACGAAGCATAGGCGGCAGTATATCCGCGCTGAATTCGGTAAATCCAGCCATAGGCACCCACAGATTAGGGCTCGAATGGTAGAGATCCCAGTCGGCAAGCGGTATATGTACACAAGCTCGCTCAAGACCTTTCGACTTGTGCACCGTCATTACTTCTACGGCATCGAGATCGGATGATGCTTTGATAGCCCACTTCTCGGCATTGCGGTCGTAGGCGGCGATGAAGTCTGCTAAGGATGGTTCCGGGCTTTCGACTTGTTTGACTGCCTGATCTACAAGCGCTGCGATATATGCGTATTCGGTTTTACGCTGCTCGGGGCTGATCTTATGCGAAATAATAGCCTCGATAAGCGCCACGAGGTTGGCCGGATTTTCGGCGCGTATGGCATCGATCTGATCCTTGAGCGCGTCCGAAGCATCGGCACCTTCTCTCAACGCTGTAGCGAGGGCGTCCTCTGGGGCGAGACCTTCCGACTCATAGTGATTGTAGCGTGTTATCATCATCACTACATCGGCTCGACTCGCGTAGGCCGGCGCATTGTCGGGACGGACGAGGTCGCGGCTCCTGTACAACTGCAAGATCAGCTTGAGCATGCTCATGATCGATCTCACGGCAGCGCTGTTGCTGAGTAACAGGGCTTCTGAAGAAAGCAGTTGTATCTCAGGATGGTTCTCGATAAGAAATTTTACCACCTCGGCAGCTTCGAAGCGCTTGCGGCATAACACAAGTATGTCGGACCAGCGATAGCCGGCATCATGCTGCCGGAGTATATCCTGAGCCATCTGCTCGTAGATCTCCTGACGGTTGGGGCCTTCATCGTCGGTATGGAAATGGATCTGCACAAAGCCGGGCTGTGTGGCATATTTAGGCGAAGGCGTCTGCACCACATTTGCATAATACGGTGCGTTGAGGGCGTCTTTGAGGTAACTGAACAAGGTGTTGTTGAAACGGACAATATCGCCGGAGCTTCGCCAGTTGGTATTTTCTTCCGGGCGGTTGCCACGCACTTCCGAATCATGTGGAAAATCATCCTCCTGCACCTGACGGCCAAGTAGTTCGCTGTCGGAGTTGCGGAAACGGTAGATCGACTGTTTCTCGTCGCCGATTATCAGGTTGTCGTACCCCTCGGCTATACTGTTTGCCACTAAGGGTTTGAGATTACCCCACTGCACGCGCGATGTGTCCTGAAACTCATCGATAAGCAGAGTTTCGAGTTTCATACCCAGGCGCTCGTAGATAAACGGCATCTCGGCATCGGAGATAATGCGTTTTAGCAATTCGCCGGTATCGTTGAGCATCACGGTATTGTTGTCGCGCAGATACTTTTCGAGCGACTCCAGCGCCATACCGATAAAATCGAGAGTTCCCAGGGAGTTCTGCAGCAAAGCATAAATCTTTGCGAGCTTGCTGGCACGGGGCAGCTCGATACAAAACTCGCGAGCAAGATCCAGGACATGCGACATACCGGGCGCGTCGCCGTATTTACGGCATTTGTCTCCCGTGCCGAAAATATCTTCATCGCTATGTCCGGGGAGCAAAGCCTTGATCCTAAGATCGGTAGACGAGAATTTCGGTTTCTCGGCCGACAGGGCTGCTATTCGTTTATGTAAGGCGCCGAACACATCGCCCGGCAGACCGTTGGCTGCAAGTTCGTTCTCTATGCTGCGGCCGAGTTTGCGGCTGCGATCGTAGATATGCGCTATCTTGTCGCTCAGAGCCTTGTCGAAAGCATCTATGCGCGACTCGTCGCCGAAGTAATCGCGAAGAGCTTTGGAATAGGTCGCAAAGGTCTCGTCCATCGAACTTTCCATAGTCTTGGAAAGAGTGCCTATCAGGTGTCCGTCGCGCTCGAAGAAATTGAATGTCTTGCCGCTGCGCACATTATTGATCGTGAAGTTGCTGATCCATTCAATCAGTCTGCCGGCATTGTGATGAGGGGCATAGTTGAGCTCGTCGAGCATCAGCGATATACTCTGACTCACAACGTCGTGCGAGTCAATTGCAAGCTCGTAGTCGCCCTGCTGGTCTACCTCGCGCGAGAAAGTACGCAATACATTCTGAAAAAACGAATCGATAGTGCTGACATAAAAATTACCGTAATCGCACAGCAATTCGGCAAGAGCCGTAGCTGCCGCCTGCTGCAACTCCTCGTCGGTGCACTTGTATGTGGCCGCGAGACGGGCGCCGTAATCAGAACCTGCGAACGTGTCGACATGCGACAGGCTGTCGATCTGCCTCACGATACGCCGCTTCATTTCGTCGGTGGCGGCATTGGTAAAGGTTAGAGCCATTATGCGGCGGTGGCGACGCGGACGGCGACGGCCTCCGGGGGCATATTTGTCGCTGTTAAGGCAATAGCAACCGCTCTCGAGCTTGATGCCCAAGAGCGTCTTGATATATTCGTATGCAAGGGTATAGGTCTTGCCCGACCCTGCTGATGCCTTATAAATTGTCAGCATGCGCTGCCGTCGATTGGTTTATTATTGATTAGCTCTGTTTTAATCTTCAAAATTACTATAAAAAAACAACTTACACAATAGGATTTGCAATTTTTACGACGCCCTGCGGTATCTTCTGATAAAATAAAATACTATTAGTATCGATACTGCCGACATTGCAGCTCCGACCAAAGAGGCTGTTTCGGGCGACTTCCCGGCGTCGATAGGCAGACCTCCGAAATAAGCACCTATCGCATTGCCGAGATTGAAGGCGACCTGCACCATGGCTCCGCCCATCAGTTCACCGCCGGGAGAATACTTGATCAGCAATAATTGCATGGGTGACGACAGAGCAAACAGACAAGCTGCGACCAAGGTAACGGTCGTTCCGGACACCCACATATTGAAAGAGTCGAAATATGTCGCTATCAGCGAAAGTGTCATTATCACAGCCACCCACAGTGTTATTCGCTGCGGCGTATAGCGGTCGCTGAGCACGCCGCTGTAATAATTGCCTGCCACCATACCAAAACCCACTACTATCATCATCAATGGCATATACTCCAATGCGAGACCGGCATGCTCCATGATAGGGCTGACATAAGAATACATAGAGAACGCGCCACCCTGACAGAAAATCGTGGCAAAAATCAGAAGCCAGGGGGCAAGATGCGAGAGGAATTTGAATTCGCCTTTAATGTCGGTATGCGGCAATGAACCGACTCCTTTGACAAGGAATAATATCGACAGAAATGTCGCAAGGCCGAGGGCCGCATTGAAAAAGAAGATCCAGCGCCAGTCGAATGTATTCGCCACATAACTGCCCAATGGTATACCGACAAGATTTGCAAGTGTCATGCCGAGGGTCATAAGCGCCACTGCGGTAGTCTCCTTACCGGGCATCAGGCGGCTGGCAACAATTGATCCGGCGCCGAAGAAAGCCCCGTGCGGAAGACCGGATACAAAGCGGCACACAAGCCCCTGTAGATAATCCGGACTGACAGCAAACCATAGATTGCCGACGGCATATACCGCCATAAGCATAACCAGAATACGCTGCAATGGCCAGTTTCGAAAAAATAATGCCACCAACGGGGCTCCCACACATACGCCCAAAGCATACGATGATATAAGATGACCGGCCTCGGTAATACTGCACCCGAAGTCTCGCGCAAGATCAGGCAGAATACTCATCATCACATATTCTGTCATACCAAACGCAAACGTACCAAGCGACAATGCTATTATACCTTTTTTCATACCATGAATTTTGCGAGCAAAATTAATATAAAAAACAACATCTCCGGCGAGGAAAAGTTAAGCTTCCACCGCCGGAGATAATATTTTGTGATCAAAGAGGCTTAGAGCTTGCCGTCGAGGATCTTGATCTTGTCCTGGATATCCTGAATGTCGGCTTTGAGGCGCTCGATACGGCGCTCAAGATCGCGAAGGAGCGAATCGCCGTTCTTCGACTTGGTCGACAGGAAGCCGAGGTTATTTTCATAAGTGCGGAGGTCGTTGCGGCGGCCTTCGAGGGCGCGCATCAGGCGCTCGCGTTCGCGGTAGAGCTTATCGTTGTCGCCTTCAAGCGATTTTACATTGGCAACGAAACGTTCGCGTCCGGCACGGCGCTCGGCAAGAGCGAATTTATCGCGCACGGCATCAACTGCGGCACGATAAGCCTCGTAGAGCTTATCCTTCTCGCGGAAAGGCACATGACCGGTGTCGTTCCAGCGCTGCTGCATTTCTTTGAGCTGCTTGATGGCTTCATCCTTGGGCAGTTCTTCGCCGGCGAGGGCTGATAATTGACCTATGATTTCGCGTTTGATGCGGAGGTTGTCGCTTTCAACTTTGCGTGTACCGCTGCCGGCCTTCTTTTTCTGTTCGAAGAAATAGTCGCAAGCCTCGGTAAAACGTTTCCACAATCCGTCGCTATACTTCTTAGGCACGGCTCCGATGGTTTTCCACTCTTTCTGCATGGCCACAAACTGATCGGTCGCATTGCGCCAGTCGGTACTTTCTTTCAAAGCCTCGGCACGTTCAGCAAGCTGCTGTTTGTGGGCAAGATTGGTATTGAGCTCTTCGCGTGTATTGCGATAGAACTCGGCTTTTGCGGCAAAGAAGGCATCGCAAGCCTGACGGAAACGGGCAAACAGCGCGCGGTTCATCTTCTTGGAGGCGAATCCGAGTTTGCGCCACTCTTCCTGAAGGCCAACCACGGTACGAGTCATTTCATCCCAGGCTGCGAAGGTCTTGAGATTACTACTGTCGAGATTTTCGATCTGCTCGCAGAGTGCTGTTTTGGCAGCTTCGTTTTCTGCCTCGCGAGCCTTACGAGCCTCGAAGAAAGCCTGATAGCGTTTGTTTACTTCTGTCGAAGCCTCGCGGAAGCGGTTCCAGATATCTTCGCGCAATTCTTTGGCTACGGGGCCTATCTGGCGCCATTTATTGTGAAGATCCTGCAGGCGACGGTATGCGGCAATAACATCTTCTTCGCCTACAAGCGCCTGTGCGTCGGCAAGAAGAGCTTCTTTGTCTTCAAGGTTTTTCTTAAAGTCGTAATCGCGCAGTTCTTTGTTTATCTTGAGATTATCCGAGTAATGCTCGCGTGCCTCCTGGAAGCGTTTCCACACCGAGGTTTCCTGCATCTGATCCACTTCGCCGATAGCGTTGAATTCGTCCTGAAGTTCGCGATAACGGGGGAAGGTGCGGTTTACATTGTCGGTATCTTCGGCAAGGGCTATTATCTCGTCGATGATGGCATTTTTGCGCTCGAGGTTAGCGGCCTTCTGAGCTTCCTGTTCGGCTACCCACGCAGCTTTTTTAGCTTTGAGACGCTCGAGCATGAGCATAAACTCGCTTTCGGGCTTAGGCTCGCCGGCAGCCTCGCCTTCGGCGCCCTGCTGTTTATGGAGCATGCTGTAGTGCTGGCGCAGACGGCGGATATCATCGGCACTTATCTCGGAGGCGTCTTTTGCCATAAGTGCGACGGCCTGGGCCATTAAACTTTCGTCGGTATCTTCCTGACGTTCTGCGGCAAGCTCGGCGTCTTCTTCGCCTTGTGCCATTATTTCCTCGACCTCTACGGCGGCTTCAGGTTCGGGAGTGGGGGTTACAGCACCGGCCTCGGTGGCCGATACTTCGTTGAGGATAGGGTCTTTGGATTCCCCGCCGGGTACCAAAGAGGGATCTTGCATCTCCATAAATCGGTTTATTATAGGTTATATGACTTAGAATTAGTAAAGTCGCCCCAAAAATACAAAAAATTATTCAAACAAGAACATTTATACAAAAAAAGTCGCATTTTCATAGTTTTTTATAGTTAACTTTGTAGAGTCTATGAAAAAAACAGTCATGAAACATTTTAATCTATTAACCAAAATCCTTGCTTTCTCCGTAATATTATCTTGCGCCTGTCCTGTATTCGGCGGCGAAAATGTGGTACATTTCACGCCCGACAGCACCCGGGTATTGCGCAACCCCTTATCCGGATGGGTTATGTACATGGGTCGCAACTGGGACGAAAATTTCTGGGACACCTTGGGCTACGATTCTGTAGTGACGAGCGAAGGCGACACAGTGCGTGTGTCCGATTATGTGTCGTGTGCTTACATGCGCACAAGCTGGAAATCTTTCGAGCCCGAAGAAGGTAAATATATATGGAACGACCCCAACTCGCGACTGATGCGGCTGATACGCAGCGTGCTCGACCGAGGACTTAAAATTGCCTTCCGCATAGTCGTGGACGGTCGCGACCAGGGGCAGAATACTCCTCAATATGTTTTCGATGCCGGAGCCGACGGTTATTACGATCCTAAGGCGCCGGGCAAAAACCGCTCTCCATACCCCGACGATCCGGTTTTTCAGGAAAAATATTCTAAGTTCCTGCGTGCTTTTGCACAAGAATTCGACGATCCTGAGAAATTCGAATTTATCGATGCTTATTCGCTCGGCAAATGGGGCGAGTCGCACTCGATGATCTACAAGGACAACGCCAACAAACGTAAAGTATTCGACTGGATGATCAACCTCGCCACCGACTGCTTCAAGCGCGTGCCTATGCTTATTCACTACCACCGCATGCTCGGCGACCCTGCTACCGACGGCTGGGGCTCTGTTCCGGCTGATGCCGAAGCTCTTATCGCCGACGCCACCGCTAAAGGCTTTTCCCTACGCCACGATGCCTTCGGTATGAACGGCTACTATCAGGACTGGGAGAAGAAAATGGCTCGCGAATACAATTTCCGCCGTCCCATCATCATGGAGGGTGGTTGGATTACCGGTGCCCATCATCGCTACTGGATCGATCCTTCGGGCAAATATCGCGAAGGCCACGCCGAGGATGTGCGACAGGGCGAATACGAGGCTTCGGCCGAGGCGCGTGTCAATATGATGGATATGCGCGTGGGCGACGAGACCCGTTCATGGTTCGAGGATGTATTTCCGCTGGTCAAGCGCTTCATCGCCGAGGGCGGCTACCGACTCTATCCCGATATGGTAAACACTCCCTACAAAAGCAGTCGCGGCAAGACCGTAACAGTAAAAAGCAGATGGAACAATATGGGCTGGGGATATTGCCCCGTCAATCTGCCGGTATGGAATCAGAAATACAAAGTAGCCGTAGCGCTCCTCGATAAATCGGGAATGCCGGCAAAAGTGGTTGTCGACAATCAGAGCGACCTATCTCAATGGCTGCGCGAAAAACCGACAGAGTACACCACCGTATTTCAGCTCGACGGACTCAAAAAGGGAGAATACACCTGGGCGGTAGCACTTGTCGACACAACAAAAGGCAACACCCCGGCTCTCGAAATGGCCGTCGACAAAGCCCTCCTCATCAACGGCTGGCTCCCCACCGGCAAACTAAAACTCAAATAACACACCACACCACATAAGAGCGCTGAAAATCAGAAATTTTCAGCGCTCTTTGAAACTTACAACCTGTTCATTTCTTCTTCGGAGGCTGAGGATCCTTTGTATTTGTTCTTTCGGGGATTGAATTTATAGACTATGCCGAGCGACAGGCCGCGACGGTCGTATTTCTGCTGCTTGTCAACAAAGACACCGCAGGTATTCATTGTCCAGTCATTATTGGCTGTATTAAAAATATCTGTTGCCGACAATTTTACGGTCAAGGATTTATCAAACAAGGTCTTGCCAACCGAAGCATCCATAGTAAACCAAGTCGTACCGAAACGGTTTGTATGCATATCGCCTCGAGTCTGTCCGTTGATATTGGCTGTTATCGACCATCCGTGGGGCAATGCGAAAGTATTGTCGAAATAATATGAAAAAATCGGTTTGTCATATCTCGTATTTTCAATCTCGAGCCATTGCTTGTACACACCGAGAGTGATATTCGGAGTCCATCGGCGCACCGGTCTGCTCCATATCAGATACACACTCAGCGACGACACATCGATATTGACCGGATGCATCAGCAACTGCAAATCATCTGCCGGATAGAGCTGCTTTACAAAAGCATAGGTGTCGTTTGCACGCGTATAATCAGCCTGCAGCATAAAATCTTTCCATAAGCCGAAGAGCTGCACATCGTGCATGCGCTCGTCTCTCAAGCCGGGGTTGCCGCCTTCGATTTCGTGCCGGCCCGTGTAAGTCAGCGCGCCCGTAAGCTGCGAGTACGGAGGGCGGACAGTCGCCATCTTGTAGCTCAGGCTCAATTGCGCATCGTCGGCAAAGGCATAACCGAGCGACACATCGGGAGTCAGAAGATGATCGCGACGGCTCACATCCTCATCCCTTTTACCATCGATCTCAAAATCATAATCCACATACTCATACCTTGCTCCGACCGTGACATTGAATTTACCCAACGAAGCCGCCCACGAGGCAAACAGAGCCGCCGAAGTCTGACGCGCATCGGTAAGCGACGACGGTATATACTCTCCCACCTGTTGGTTGAGCATCTTGAAATCGAGCCGCGTATGCGTGTAGCTGTCCTGCGTGCCGAGTGTAAACTCTCCATTACCGATAGGAAAACTTGTATAAAGTTTTCCGGCCCAAAGCGTTGACTCGCGACGGTCGGTCGACTTCACATCCTCGGCCATCCCGTCGGGATAAATCGTCGCCGTACTGTTATCGGCTACGGATCGTTTGAAATCGCCGTCGAAATGAAGCAGATATTTGTCGGCAAAGGTATTTTCATAATAGGTGGCGACAAGATGCCCGTCGGCCCTTATATCTTTGTCAATCAGGCGGTCGATCGGTGCCGAATTATCGAGCCATTCGCTACCGCTGTTGGTAAAATCGCCACGTTCGGGATTATAGCGATAGTACGCGCCAAACGACTGCGCCCCTTTGGCATAATTGAATCCGGCTCTTATCGTTCCGGTTGTAGTAGGATATTTATTATACTGGCTGCTACCGACTTCGGTTTCTTTACCCTTATATACGAGTGTGTTTACCGTCGATCCCTTGATTACCGAATTGTCGCGGTTTACAGAACCGTTTAGAAATACATCCCAGCCGCCGACGCGATAATTAAGCCCGAGATAATCCATAACCGACCACTTGCGTCGACGCTGCAACTGAAACTGATCGGTCAGCGACAAGCCGGCCACAAAATTACGCTTGGTCGTAATCTTCAGCACCGCGCCCGTGGTGCTGTCGTATGCCGCTCCGGGTGCCATCAGCAGCTCAACCTTTTTGATATTCGACGACAAGATCTGTTGCAGCTCCACACCATCGCGCATCGGCCGCCCATCTATATATATTTCGATATTATTCTTGCCTACCACGCTCACGGCATTGTCGACAACCTTGATCATCGGCAGTTGAGCAAGCACATCGAGGGCGTTACCAAGATCTGCCAGATTCGAGCCGGCAATTGTCGAAACAAGGGTAGAGCCCACGAGCTTAGTCGCCGGCTGACGCGCGGTCACTACTATCTCTTTAAGCTCTTGTTCGAGGCTGTCGGGAGTCGCTTTTTCCTGTGCGCGCACCACCACTACAGCCAAAATAATCAATAAAAGTGTGATGAAAAATTTTGCGTTCATGAGGATAAGTTTTTGAGTGCAAAATTATGCACCGGCAGCCTTATCCTCCAAAATTCCGGCCTGACACAGCCAATCGCAGTAAGCTATATATCAACCGATTACCAACCTACTATTCCGAAAAACCTGACACCTCAGAAAATGCCCGGAAATTCTGCCTCAAAATCGGGCATCGCAGCCTTGATACGCGCTTTCAGTCGCGACTTGCGCTTATAGATCACATCGATCGACTCATCAAGAAGCAGGCAGATAGTCCGCGATGACAATCCGCTCGCAATATACACAAGCAACCTGTAATCATCCGCCTTTACCTCCGGCATCGCAGCCTTGACTCGCTCGAGCATGCGGCCGCGACACTCATTGACCGCCCGTTCCATTTCCGGGAACGAATCATTGCGCACCGCATCAATCTCGGCTTTTACCTTATCGGCGATCAATTTGCGCTCCGATTTGGTACCCTGCGACTCATAATAGGTCTGACACAGCGAGTCGATAAGTGCGAAACGATTTTCGAGAAAGCCATGCAAGGTCGTTTCGAGGCGAGTCACATCCTTGCTCCGGGCGTCGATCTGACATTTAAGGCCCGAAGCCTCGGCCATAAGGGCATCATTACGTGCCGATTGCAGGCGAAGGCGCTGACGCATCCACGCTATAACACCGCCGGCAATAAGCAACATCAGCAGACCAAAAGCAACAAACCTATCGCGCCGACACCTCTCTTTATAGAGCATAAACTCCTTCTCTTTCTGCACATAAAGAGCCGAAGCAAGCTCGTCGCCGCCGTTTATCGATGCAAGCATAGTCTTGAGCTGCGATGCAAGGCGATATTCCTCAGCGCAATTATGTCGGCCGTAATAATCAACAGCAATACCTACTATCGTGTCATTGGGCGCACTTATATTATTGGCAACCAGGGCCTCGCTGTAAAGCAGTGCCCAACGAGCCAACGTGGCCGAGTCGCCGGCATCCGACACATCGAGGCCGTTGAGTTTCGACAATGCAGCTCCCGGATCACTGTCCAGCAACCGCTTAGCCTCTTCAAGATCGCTCTGCAGCGATGTCGTGTAGCCGCAGCCGGCAACGACAAGCAACAACAATATGTATATCAGATTTCGCATAACTATTTATATATCACAGCCTGAAGCCCAATCCGAGCATCAGATTCTGAGGCTCTTTGAAACTGCCGAGACGATAACCCACATTAAAGTATAAATTCTTAAGTACAAAGGCTTTCAAGGTAAGCGACTGATAAAAAGCCCTGTCGCCCTTTGGATTGACAACATTATAACCCATACCTATATTTACGGCAAATATCGGCATGGTCAGCTCGGCATGTGCCGACAGACCGACACTAATCTGCTTCACAAACGGTGGCCGATGAAACTTCAGCTCATCGCCCCACGTACCATTGACCCAATATGTCGACAGATCGGCGCTCTCATCCCATTGCAGACACAGACCCGGGCCGACTGCAGCCCAACGGTTGAGCTTACGCATAGGCGAAAACAGCACGCCGGCAACTCCGAATTTGCCCGGACACAGCTCGGGCTCGGCCGGTTCGCCGATAAAGGCAACACGCCGACGATAAGCCACGTATGCCACCACATCATAAAACCAGCGTCCGCGATCAGCGGCTTCTTCGAGTGCAGCATCCGTCGTCGTGGTGCTTTTCTGAGGATTGATCACATACGCCACCCCTACGCTTGCGCCGAGCGAATTCAGTCCGGCATTAGGCCACGAGGTATTGCCATTGGAATAATGGCGCGCATTGACACCGGCCGTCAACTGCCATCTGTCCGACAAGCGATAGTTAAGTTTGATCCCCAGGCCCATGTGAGCTGTCACGGGAGTGCTCACTACGGCATTGTCGGGCGCCGAGTCCTGATCATAATATTTCCAACCGAAAGCCGCCCCGAACTGCCACTCATAGCCGAGCCACAGGCGATCGCTGAAATGCACTATCGGAGCGCCCTGGTACACATAAGCCGACATAGGATTACCGAGCAGCCCGTTGGCAAAAAATGTATTCATCCCCAAGCCGATGCCCTGATACAAACCCTTATACAGCAAGCCTTCGCGCGTCGACGGATTGAAACTGAAATCCGCACGAATATCGCCCGATAGAGTACTGTTGATGTTCTGATTATCAACATTATCGCCCCGGAGAAAACTGTTCGTCCCCGGCACCATACCTCCCGACAGCTCGGCTCCTACACGCCAGGACAGCGGCCGGGAGAAACCCGACGGGATATTGTCCGCCACAACCGGCAACACACCCGTCGCCACAAGCAATATCATGGCGAGCAAAAATCTAAAATGTGACACCGGTTTTCTAATCATCAATACTATGCTTAATAAAGACCGCCGACAGGCAGTTACCCGTCGGCAGCCTCGTTATATAGCTCCTGGTTTGTTTATTTTACGAGCGACATACCCTTGCGTAGAGCCTCTTCGTTGAGGGGCAGCAAGTGATGATGGCGTTCCGGCAAAGTCTTTTTAAGACCGCGCAGCACAGCATCCACGCCAACAATAGGGCGACATGCCAGCAACGCGCCGAGCAGTATCATATTATATGTTTTCGAGTTCTTCAGCTCTATCGCTGCCGACATAGCATCGACAGGCACCACTGTGATATCCGTACGGGTAGGCAGATGATGTATGCCCGAAGGGTCGTAGATGAGCGTGCCGCCGGGTTTTACCTTGCTCTCGAATTTGTCGAGACTCTGCTGGTTGAGCACCACGGCGGTGTCGTAGCAGTCGAGCACCGGCGAGCTGATGGGTGTGTCGCTCAGAATCACAGTCACATTTGCTGTGCCGCCGCGCTGCTCAGGGCCATAGGCCGGCATCCATGTCACCTCGAGGTCGTCCATTAATCCGGCATAGGCCAGGATCTTGCCCATCGAGAGTACGCCTTGTCCGCCGAAACCGGCTATAATAATTTCTTCTTTCATAGTCTACATAGTTTTGCTTTCGACGTCTTTGAGGTCGCCGAGGGGATATTTTTCGAACATGTGCTCCACCATCCACTGGTTGGACTGAGCCGGACTCATCTTCCAGCCCGAGTTGCAGGTCGACACAACTTCCACTACCGATGTGCCCTTGCCGGCCAGCGCATTCTCGAATGCCTTCTTGATAGCACGTTTGGCCTTGTTGACAGCCGCCGGTGTATGCACTGCCTGGCGTGTCACATAGCATGTGCCGTCGAGCTGTGCCAGCAGCGGTGTGATCGCAAGGGGATAGCCGTTGAGATCGGAGCGACGGCCATAAGGAGTTGTGGCTGTCTTCATGCCGAGCAGTGTGGTAGGCGCCATCTGTCCGCCTGTCATGCCGTAGATAGCGTTATTGATAAAGATGATGGCGATATTCTCGCCGCGGTTGGCAGGCATGGATAGTCTCGGCCGTGCCGATGGCTGACAGGTCGCCGTCGCCTTGATATGTGAATACAAGACGTCCGGGATTAAGGCGGTTGGCGGCAGTGGCAACTGCCGGGGCGCGGCCATGAGCGGCCTCGATCCAGTCGATGTCGATATAGTTGTAGGCAAACACGGCACATCCGACAGGTGCGATACCTATCGCGCGGTCGGCAACGCCCATTTCCTCAAGCACCTGTGCGATTATCTTGTGTACCACACCGTGCGAGCAGCCGGGGCAGTAGTGCGTATGCACGTCGCACAGCAGGTCGGGACGGGCATATACTTTATTCTCGGGGCGGATTATTTCTTCCTGTGTCATAGCGCCTTAGAATTTAAGATCAGTAAAACAATCGGTCAGGGCCTCAAGCACCTCGCCGGGATTGGGTATCATGCCGCCCATACGGCCGAAATGGTGCACGGGCACTGCGCCTTCCACCGACAGACGCACATCTTCTATCATCTGGCCGGCATTGAGTTCTACCGTCAGGATACCCTTTACCTGCTTTGCAAGTCGGGCGATCTCGGTGGTCGGGAACGGCCACAGTGTTATAGGGCGAAGCATACCGATTTTCAGGCCTTTGGCACGTGCCTCTTCGATGGCTTTCAAGCAAATACGGGCAATCGAGCCGAAGGCAACGATCAGATACTCGGCATCGTCGGTATAATATTCCTGGAAACGCACTTCATTAGCCTCGATCTCGCGATATGTACGCTGGAAGCGCTCATTGTTTTTCTCCATTTTATCGGACTGCAGTTCGAGCGACGTTACCACATTGCGGTGGTCGCGGTCGCCACGGCCGCATGCAGCCCAGGGGCATTGCTCGCGCAATTCTTCTTCGGTGCGGCGAGGGCGCTGCTCGGGCAGCACCACCTTTTCCATCATCTGGCCCACGATGCCGTCGGCAAGGATCATGGCCGGGGTGCGGTATTTGAATGACAGGTCAAAACCGAGACCTACGAAATCGGCCATCTCCTGCACCGTGCCGGCGCGAGCACTATCAGATGATAGTCGCCGTGGCCGCCGCCTTTGGTGGCCTGGAAATAGTCGGCCTGCGAGGGCTGGATGGTGCCGAGGCCGGGGCCGCCGCGCATCACATTGAGAATCAGCGCCGGCAGCTCGGAGGCGGCGATATAGCTGATGCCTTCCTGCTTGAGGCTCACGCCGGGCGACGACGACGAGGTCATCACGGCCTTGCCGGTGGCGGCGCCGCCGTACACCATATTGATGGCGGCGACTTCGCTCTCGGCCTGAAGCACCACCATGCCGGTGGTTTCCCAGGGGCGTAGTTCGGCAAGAGTTTCGAGCACCTCGCTCTGAGGGGTGATAGGATAGCCGAAATAGCCGTCGGCGCCATAGCGTATGGCAGCATGGGCGATAGCCTCGTTACCCTTCATCAATTTTACTTCTTCCATATATTGTGTCGTAAAATTCTGGTTTTCAATCGTATTTATTTCTCCACCACACGATACACCTCAATGCACGCATCGGGGCAGACTGTAGCGCAGGCTGCACAGCCTATACATTTATCAGGATTCACGGCGTAGGCATAATGATAGCCGCGGTCGTTTACTTCCTGTGGCTGAAGCAGGAGTACATCGGCAGGGCAGGCAACTACGCACAGATCGCAGCCTTTGCAGCGATTGGCATCGATTGTTACAGCTCCGTAAACTTTTGCCATATTTTCTGTGTCTTTAGGGTTGTTTTAGATTCGATACACGGCATTTGTTGTCGTTTCTCATTCGCAAAAGTAACAAAAAATTCAGGAATTACTCGCTACCAACCGTAAAAATTAGCTAAAAATATTTAAACCCTATTTTGTGTGGTTGCCGTCCCGAATATTTCACATTTTTTCGTACCTTTGCACACACAAGATTTTATAAAAAACAATGACCCGATTTCTATTTTTCATAGCGGCTGCCGTTGTCGCTTTTTCTGCGGCTGCATTCCGCGTCGACACCATCGCTATCGACACAAAATATCTCGATTCGCCCGAGGCTGTTACCGTCGTTGTTCCCGACGGCATGAAGTCCGCCCACTACCCCACCGTCTACCTCCTCCATGGCCACGGCGACGACAATCTGTGCTACATTAAGCGCATAAAAGGCCTCGGCGAACTCGCCGACCGCTACAAGATGATATTTGTCACTCCCGACGGCCGCAACAGTTGGTACTGGGACACCGACTCTATGTCGATGGAAAGTTTCATCATCAACGACCTCGTGCCTTACATCGAGGCCAACTATCCCGTGATACCCGACCGCCGCAACCGCGCCATTACAGGCCTCAGCATGGGCGGACACGGCGCTTTCTACCTCGGCGCGCGACACCCCGATATCTGGGGCAACATCGGTGCTATGAGCGGTGGTGTTAACATACTGCCTTTCCCCGATAGTTGGAGCCTCGCCAAGCTCCTCGGCAAGACTCGCGACGAAGATCCCGAGCTGTGGAAGAAACACACTGCGGCTTATATGGTACCTCAGATCAAGAGCGGCGACTTCAACATCATCTTCGATTGCGGCAGCGACGACTTCTTCGCCTCCGTAAACAATGATCTCCACAAAGCCCTGCTCGACGCCAAGGTGCCTCACGATTACATATCGCGACCCGGCAGCCACACATGGGACTACTGGAACAATTCCCTCCCCTTCCAGCTTCTATATTTCAACACCAAATTCCCTCGCTGACCATCGACAATGCTCCTGCGCCAACTCGTTCTTACCGACTTTAAAAATATCGAAGGGGTAGCCCTCGACATGTCGCCCAAGATCAACTGCTTCCTGGGAAACAACGGCATGGGCAAGAGCAACCTGCTCGACGCCATTTATTACCTCGGCAACTGCCGCAGCTTTACCGGCGCCACCGATCCGATGCTTGTCCGCAAGGGGGCTCAGTTTGCCGCAATACGCGCCACATACCATCGTCGTGGCCTCGACGAAGAGCTTCAGGCGGCAATACGTCCGGGTCAGAGAAAGATTTTCAAGCGAAACGGCAAGGCTTACCAACGTCTCGCCGAGCACCTCGGAGCCTTCCCGGCTGTTCTGCTTTCGCCGGCTGACATGGAGCTGACTGGCGGAGAGCCGGCAGAACGCCGTAAATTTATCGATCAGATTATATCTCAGCGTGAAGGCCGATATTTCGACGCTCTCGTGCGATATAACGGCGCTCTCGAGCAACGCAACCGCCTTCTGCGCGACGAAGTCAGCAACGACGGGCTCTTTGATGCCCTCGAGGCTCAGCTCGAAGTAGCCGGACAATATATCATCGAACGGCGCAAGGCAAACATCGCCGAACTTGAGGCTATCTTCAAACCTTATTATCAGGCAATAGCCGACGGCAACGAGGAGGCTCGCCTCGAATATGTTACCACAGACTATCCCGACGGCCTCGCGGCTCGCCTCGCAGCCATGCGCAACCGCGACCGAGCCCTGCACTACACAGCCTCGGGCCCTCATCGCGACGACATCGCCATGACAGTAGACGCCATGCCGGTGCGCCGCACGGCATCGCAGGGTCAGGCCAAGACCTTCACTACAGCCTTGCGATTCGCGCAGTACGAACTTCTGCGCGAAAGCCTCGGCATAAGACCTTTACTCCTACTCGACGACATTTTCGACAAACTCGACGCAGGTCGTGTGGAGCGCATTATCGCTCTTGTTGGCAAATCCGACACATTCGGACAGATTTTTATTACCGACACCAACCGCCGCCACCTCAACGAAACTGTAGCTTCGCTCGGAGCTACCGGCGACTACCGCCTGTGGCTCGTTGATCACGGATCTTTCTCTACTATCGACGCATGAGACGAGCCAAACCCATGCAATTAGGGCAGATAATCGAAAAGATGCTCAACGATACCGGCTTGCGACCCAAGCTCGAACAACGATCGGTAGAGACCATGTGGCCCGAGGTTGCCGGACGACACATCGCTTCATACACCCGTCGTGTACACCTCGACGGCAAATTACTCCACATATATATCGAATCGGCAGCTCTAAAAGAAGAACTTGGCTATCTTCGCGACACTCTCATAGCCCAGATCAACCGCCTCGCCGGCCGAAAAGCTGTAGAAAATATTATCATACATTAAGATGAAAGACAATAAATTACCCGAAATAAACTTCCACCACCGCCTGCCCGTACAGATCCGTTTCAACGACATCGATATGTTCGGGCACATCAACAACAGCGTCTACCTCCAGTTCCTCGACATGGGTAAATACGCTTATTTCCGTCAGTTCATGACCGACACCTTCGGCAGCGAGCCCACAGCTCCCGTTGTCGCCAATATCAACTGCGACTTCATCGAGCCCACAAAGATCGACGAAAAACTCGAAGTACTCACCGCTATCACAAACATCGCCGACAGCTCTATGGTGCTCGATCAGCGTGTAGTCAGCTCCAACGGCCGCGTCAAATGCTCCGCTCGCACAATCATGGTCAATATCGACCTCTCCAACGGCCGCCCCACAACCGTAAGCGACTCCTGGCGCCAACGCATCACAGACTACGAGAAATAAAAACACCGATAATTAAAGACAACAGGCGATAGCATTGCTACCGCCTGTATTTGTATACATAAAAAAAGCCTGCGGCTTTGAGAGCCACAGGCTTTGCTTTTGTATTGTCGGGGTGACTAGACTCGAACTAGCGACCTCACGCCCCCCAGACGCGTACTCTAACCAACTGAGCTACACCCCGTCTTTTTCAAAAGCGATGCAAAGTTACAGCACTTTTTTTAGATTATGCAAATTTTTCGGCATAAATTTTTCAAATATTTTTAAGCAACAAACGCCTTAATCCTGTATATCAAGCCAATACACACCGACCGCCAAACACACGAATCCGGCACATCCTCAATTTTAACATTCATTAGCCTAATTTCGGGGTGGTTTTCGCTTTTAATGTTTAATTTTGCGAGTGAATACTAAATATAATAAGTAACATGGACACACAAATAGACTGGGAAAATCTACCTTTCGGCTATTATCCTACCGACTACAACGTTCGCTGCGAGTACCGCAACGGTCAGTGGGGGCCCATTGAAGTATCGCAATCCGACACGATAAACATACACATGGCCGCAACATCGCTGCACTACGGCCAGGAAATATTCGAAGGCCTCAAAGCCTTCCGAGGCAAAGACGGCAAAATCCGTATTTTCCGTCTTGAAGAAAACGCCAAGCGCCTGCAGGAATCGGCCAAAGGACTCCTCATGGAGCCCGTTCCTACCGATATTTTCCGCGAAATGTGCCTCAAGGCAGTCAAGCTCAACGAGCGCTTCATGCCGCCCTACGGCAGCGGCGCGTCGCTCTACATTCGTCCGCTTGAAATCGGCCTGAGCCCTCGCATCGGCGTCAAAGAGGCCGACGAATACCTCTTTATTATTATGGTCACTCCCGTAGGACCGTATTTTAAAGGTGGCTTCAAATGCACCAACATCTGCATCATGCGCAACTTCGACCGCGTCGCACCCCTCGGCACCGGTCGTTGGAAAGTCGGCGGCAACTATGCCGCTTCGATGATGCCCACACACCTGGCTCACGAAAAAGGATACTCGGCCGTGCTCTTCCTCGACCCCAAAGAGAAAAAATATCTCGACGAATGTGGCCCGGCCAACTTCTACGCCATCAAAGACGGCAAATACATCACACCCAAAAGCGACTCAATCCTGCCCTCGATCACCAACATGAGCCTCATGGATATCGCTCGCGAAATGGGTATGGAAGTAGAGCAGCGACACATCACCGTCGACGAGCTCGAGCAGATCAGCGAAGCTGCCGCCTGCGGCACGGCAGCCGTATGCTCGCCCATCGGCGAAATCGACGACCTCGACACAGGCCACAAATACATCATTGCCAAAGACGGCAAGCCCGGACCCGTGACCACTGAATTCGTACGCCGCCTCGACGCCATACGCAACGGCGAGGAGCCCGACACTCACGGTTGGTGCACTATCGTTGAATAATATGAACTGGCAAGCGGTCATCGACCGTTACTATCCCTCCGACAGCAAGGTTCGCGACATTCTGCTGCGCCACAGCCGCAGTGTCGCCGACCTTGCTGTCGAAATATCACACCGCAAAGGGCTCGACCTCAACGACAGCGATATCGAGGCCGCCGCGATGCTACACGACATTGGCATCATCGCCACCGACGCGCCGGGCATAGAGTGTCATGGCGACCGGCCATACCTTACCCACGGCATTATAGGTGCCGACATGCTGCGGAGTATGGGCGTAGACGAACGATTCGCCCACGTGGCCGAACGCCACACCGGAGCCGGTCTCACGCACGACGAGATAGCAGCTGCAGGCCTGCCCCTGCCATCCGACCGGTCGTACATTCCCGAAACCTTGCTCGAAAAACTGATATGCTACGCCGACTGCTTCTACTCAAAAAGCGGCAATATGACTCGCAAGCCCATCGAACGCGTCAGAGCATCGATGGCTAAGTTCGGCCCGGGCGTAGCAGAGCGCTTCGAGGCTCTGCATCAGCTATTCGCGTAAAAAATATTTTGCCGGCTCGCATTTTTTTTGTATCTTTGCAGCCGGAAATCAAGTGATTTTCACTTAATCAATTAATTATCAACTTAAAATGCAGTA
>JAAGKN010000547.1_pt1 | contig 99335 bp, 119 predicted proteins | sample 6206371 | NCBI WGS metagenome assembly JAAGKN01 (sample SAMN11533720, study PRJNA540317) | gut metagenome | isolation source: fecal pellets from male and female animal of same cohort | host: Peromyscus leucopus | place: USA:CA | collected 2017
CTGATTTTTGGTAGCGACGGTGAGAAGCATTGTTTATTTATCAAGGAAAATTTAAGTTTTGTTTAGTGAATTGTTTAAAATAGGTAAGAGAAGTTTGTAAGGTACAGCATTACTTGAACTTTACATAATTATAAAAATGTGGTATAATTTGTAATGAAAAAGATATAATAGATTAAAATATATGTTATATAATAATAAAAATAATTGTGATAAAATAATAAAAAATGTATTGTAAAATTTTTGCTTTTGGTATATATTAATAAAAAACTTTTTAGGAGTAGTAAAAATGACCACTATAAATGAAAAAGTATATCATGGAACTACTACAGAAAAAGCTAACAATATAATAAGTACAAATAAATATATACCAGGTGAAGAAAACGTAAACGATCAATTTTTAGGAAAAGGCATATATTTTTTTAGAGATAAACAACATGCTGTAATGTGGAATTTAAAACATGCAAGAGATAATAAATTGGGAAAATTACCATATAAAAAATATATTGAAGAATATTCTGTATTAGAGAGTGAACTAGAGTATAAAAGAAAAAATATGTTAGATTTAAATGATATGAATGATGTTGCTAAATATAATAAAGTATGTAAAAAAATAAAAAATATATTTTTGAGTGATGAAGACTATGAAAGTGCAGAATATAAAGATAGAGCAATAATAAATTATTTATATAAAAAGAATTGTATGGATGAAATTTATGTTATAAGAAAAATTTCTGGACAAAGAGCTAATGTAGATAAATTAAATGCAGCAGATTTTATACAAAGAGATATTTTGTGTGTAAAAGATGATAAAATTATAAAAGATATTGGTAATAGTATTAAAATTGAAGTAAATGAATATAATAATATAAAAGCAGTTTCTTTCTAAATTAAAATTATAATAGGAGGAAAAAAAGGATGAATATATTTGAATATGAGGGAAAAGAATTTGATAAAAAACTTGATGAGATTTTCAATAATATAAGTAAAGAAGAATTAAAGAATGAATTAATAGAATGTGGATTAGTTATAAATACTAATAATTATATAAATACTAATTATTGTATGTATATTGACAATGCCAATTATTCTAAAAAGGAAAAAAAGAAAATTCCAAAAACTGCAATGGCAGAAGAATATGTTAAGATAAATATGAATAGTAATGAAGAGGAGAATGTAATATGGAAAAACAGCAAAAAGTTATCAGTAGCTTAAAGTTTAATGGATATGCTGTAGATGAAGTTAGTTTTAGTAGAAATAAGAAATTACCAGAAGAAATAAATAGTTGGAAAATTGATTTTGACATAGGAAGTACAATAAAAATAAATGAAGAAAAAAATAAAATGAGTATTAATTTGAAAGTAGAAGTTTTTAAAAATACTAAAAATCCACCATTTACAATGAAAGTGGATATAATTGGATATTTTGAAATTGTAGGCGAAGATGATATAGGAAAATATAAAGCTAATGCAATAGCTATTATGTATCCTTATTTAAGAGCAATTGTTTCCACTTATACTTCCTCATCAAATGTTTTACCAGTTATTTTACCAGCAATAAATGTAAATGCAATGTTAGAAGAACAAGAAAATAATTAATGTTTAGAACTGATTAGTCAGTTCTTTTTTTTATATAATAATAGTTATAAAAGTTTTTATATAGTTAGGAAGGAATAGTTGTAATAAATGAAAGAAAAAGTTGATAAAAGCAATATGAATTTAATGATAGATTATAATTTCTTAATAGTTTGTAATAACTATATTGTTAGTATTTTAAAGAAGGCAGATGAATTAAAATGGAGTTCAGAGAAAATTAATTTTAAGGAAAAAGATAAAAAGAAAGCTAAATCAGGGAAATATGATATGTATTATTTTAGAGAACATGGATATGCTAATGTAATTAATAAAAGTTTGTATAAACATATAATTTTTTCTTTAATTTCAGATTATAGTATATATATGTACGATGCATTAGAATGTGCTAAAAGGAGACATTATGGAACTGCATTTACATTATTAAGAAAACCATTAAAAGATGACTTATTACTTATTGAAATGTTTTATACTAAAGGATATAGAATGGTACATAAATTTTTAAATGAACCAATAGATAAAATAAGTAGAGAAGAAAAAATAAAAATTATGCGAAAATGTTGTAAAAAAATTAATTTTTTTACAGCAAATAGAATGTTTAATTTGCGATATTCAAAAAAATCCAAAGAAAGTTTAGAAAAAATATGGAATAAAACTGCTCATATTATAACTTCATCAAAGTATTATAAGACAGAAAATGGTAATTTAAATATAATATTTGACACTCCTGATATAGTTGAAGAAAATATTATTTATTTTTATAAAGTTTGTACTTCTATTCAACTATATTTTTTAACTTTAGTATTTAATATATTAAAAGATGAGAATCTAATTACAGAAAAGGAATTTGAGTTTAATATAAGGCAAATATATTTTGCATATTCTTGTACGTTAGAACATAATTTACAAGAAGAATGTTTAAATCAATTAGTATTAGAATGTAATAAATGTGGAAAAGAAATTGTTATTACACAAAAAACATTAAGATCTAATTATAGTAATAGTATATTTATGTATAAATGTAGTTGCTGTAATAATATAAATAGTGTAAAAGAATTCCAATTTATTGGAGTTCAATAATTTTAAATATTTTTACATTTTATAAAAATATGGTATATTGTATAATAAAGGTAGGATTTTATTGTTATGGATAATAAATATAATATAAATGTGAATTTCCCAGAAAATATGAACAAATTAAAAGAATTTTCAGAAAGAATGAAACAGATTACAGAACCTTTAAATTCACTATTATCAAATTTATATGTAAATACAGAATGCCTTAGCGAATTAGGGGAAAAAATTAAAATTGCTAAAGAAAATCCCAATAGTTTATTAAATTTATATGAATACGCAGATAGATTGTCTGATTATTTTTGGACTAAACCATATAAAATGAGTACAAAAGAAATGAAAGATATAATTGAAAAGGCAAATTCGGATGAAGAATTTGATGATGAAATTTCTAAATATTTTTCAAATGAAAAATTAGATGAATTATTTAAAGATATAAATCCTTATATTTCTCCAAAACATAGAGTACTATTTAAGCAAATAGAGTATGCTTTTTATGATAAAAAATATGCTTTAGCTAACATTGGAATATTAGCGATAATTGATGAAATGTGTACATATTATTTAATTAATAAAGGATGTACTAGTAGAGTAAATTTATTTGAGCCTATAATTAAAGATTTGGATGATAAAAAAAGTGATAAAGGTTTAATTATACTTATTATGATATTGAACAGTAATATAAATACATTATATGATAATATAGAATTTAATCAAAAAATTAAGATTAGTACTTCAAAAAAAATTCGAAGAAATCTTTGTCAACATGGGCGTTCATATTCAAACAAAAAAATAGATACAATTATGTTATTAAATACAGTTTATAATATGTTAATCTTAAGAAAATATACTGATACATATAAAAATAAATTAATGTATAATAGGAAATCAAAAAAATTTTTTATACCTAATACTGAAGAAAGAAGAGAACTAAAGAGAAAAATTAAGAAAGAAATAAAAAAAAAGAATGAAATCGTATATTAGGTAATTAGTTATCTAAAAAAGAAGTCAATGTTGCATTTCACTTCATTTTTTATATTGTATATATACTTCCGGCTATGCCGGTAGTAACATATGCTTTAGCTTTGTAACAGACAAAACTCCCTTCATGATATAATATCAATACGATTCGACGCGTAAAGATAAAATAAAATGAAGGGAGTTTTGGATTATGAATAGTATCTTTAGTAAAAAGACTAAAATTGATGATACTACTGATAACATTGCAAGTTTATCACATACAAAATGGAATTGCAAATATCATATAGTATTTACACCAAAATATAGAAGAAAAATATTTTATGGACAAAAGAGAATAGAAATAGGAAAAATTTTGAGAGATATTTGCGATTGGCAGGAAGTAAAAATTATAGAGGCTGAAGTATGCCCAGACCATGTGCATATGTTTGTATCGATACCGCCAAAATTAGCAGTATCAAAATTTATGGGAATATTAAAGGGCAAAAGCAGCCTCATAATTTTTCAGAGGTGGTCAAATTTAAAATATAAATAGTTTTTGGTGCCGTGGCTACTATGTAGACACGGTAGGTAAAAATGAAAAAAGAATAGCAGAATATGTTAGAAATCAATTACAAGAAGATATGATGTATGATCAAATATCAATAAAAGAATATAAAGACCCGTTTAACGGGTCTTAAGAGACGCAAGCGTCGAATCAGCTATACGCCTTGAGGCGTTGCTTGTAAAAGAGCCTTTTAGGCGATAATAGTAAAATACCCCCAGCTAAGCTGGGGGATTTTTATTTTTAATTCACTAAACAAAAATCAATTTGTTTAGTAAGTTAAAAGCCTTGAAAATATTGACTTACAGAAAGCACCTATTGATATTACTGTGTTTGAAGTCACTAAACAAAATTTTAAACTGTGGATAACTGTTTAGTGAGTTGTTTAAAAATATCTAAAAATAAATGAAAATATTTGAATGTAATTAAAAATATATAAAACTAAAAAGGCTTGATTTCAAGCCTTTTTTCAATTACTCTCATTTATTTTTGACAACAAAAAAATCAGCCTTTCGACTGATTTTTGGTAGCGACGGTGAGATTCGAACTTACGACCTGCCGGGTATGAACCGGATGCTCTAGCCAACTGAGCTACGTCGCCATAAGCAGATATAATTATACAAGTATTATTCCAATTTGTCAAGAATAATATTACAAAAATATTAAAAAATATGTATAAAATAAACAAAAAGCAAAAAATATAAAACCTACTATAAAAAGTATTGAAATAAAGAGATTGTATTGATAAAATAATAAAAAGTATATTGTACAAAAGAAATATGATGGAGGTAATTATGGAAGATAATAAAGATTTGCTAGATGAAATTAAAAAATTAGACGATACAGAAGAAGTAATACAAGAAAAACGTAATTTGCATGAAAAAATATTTACAGTAATAATTATATTAATAATTATTGGTGCTTTAACTATGCTGTACTTCAGCTATACAGGAAAATATATTGTTGCAAATAAAGAAAGCAAATCAGAAAATATTTCATCATATTTAGAAAATGTTGTATATGAGGAAAACATAGAAACAGAAAATACCGAAGTAATAGATTATGAAACATTAAAACAGCAACAAATTCAAAAATTTGAAGAACAAAAAAATAATTTAAATGTTGTTGTAGAAACAAAAGACATAAACAATAAATTAATTTCAGTATTAAAAAATAATAATCAAGAAAATATTTCAGATATATTAGTACAAGTTATTTTTTATGATGCAGAAAATAAGCCAATAAAAATTGATGAGCTTATATAGGAATACTAGAAGCAAATTCAGATTATTATATGTATTTTTATGATACACCAGAAAATTATGCAAGACATGAATATTTAATTACAAAAGATAGTTATGGCTTTGAAAATACATCATATAGCAATAGTGTAACTTTTGAAGTTCAAGAAAAAGAAGATGGCAAAGTAAAAATTATTGGAAAAAATAATTCAGATACAAAAATACAAGAAATAAAATTTTTCGTACTATATTATAATGAAAATAACGAAATTATTTCAGTAAAAACTGTTGATAGTTACGACGTAAAAAAGAATAAGGAATTTAAAATAGATTTAAATAACAATTTGTATAAAGAGGAAGATTATAGCGAAGTTCCATTTGCTAGATATGAGGTAAAACCAGCAGAAATATATTCATATATAGAAAATTAATAAAAGGAGTAAATATGAATTTTTATGAAAAAAGATATGAACATAAATATTTAAATAGAATTGTTCATACTACATTAAATCCAGATATCCAGGTGTTGTTAGAATGCATTTGGTTCCATCAAAATTTTCATTATTTAAATCAAGACCAAGTATAGTTATTTTAAATGGAAAAGATATTATTCCATTAATCCAGCTTGGACTATACTTCTTTCTATATTTATTGATGAAGTAAATAATATAAAGGAAATGAAATTTCTGATGAACAACTAGCGAAATAGTTGAAATTACAATATCAAAATTAAAGAAAATTTATCGTTTTGCAAAACACGAAAAGATTAAAGATGATTTATGGAATATGATAAATTTATTTACTGCAATATCAAATAAAGAAGAAACAGAAATAGATGTTGGACAAATTTCAATTGGAGATTTTTCCAAATTTATGAAAGCTCCACATCGTATAGATTTAATGATTAGTTCAATGAAAAAAGATAATCATTGGAATTGTAATCAACAATGTATGCATTGTTATGCTGCAAATCAAAATTATGCTGAAACCAAGGAATTAACAACAGAAGAATGGAAAAAAATAATAGATATTTGCAAAGAAAATTGTATTCCACAAATTACTTTTACAGGTGGAGAACCAACAATTAGAAAAGATTTAGTAGAACTTGTAGAATATGCTAATTGGTTTGTAACAAGATTAAATACAAATGGTGTTTTACTTACTAAAAAGCTTTGTAAAGAGCTATATGAAGCAAGCTTAGATAGTGTTCAAATTACATTATATTCAAATAATAAAGAAATACATAATAAATTAGTTGGAGCAGATAATTTTGATAAAACAGTTCAAGGAATAAAAAATGCATTAGAAGCAGGATTAAATGTAAGTATTAATACACCATTATGTTCATTAAATAAAGATTATTTATCAACTTTAAAATTTGCAAAAGACTTGGAATTACATATGCATCTTCATCAGGATTAATTGTTACAGGAAATGCAAAAACAGAAGAATCAAAAGCAACTCAATTATCAACAGAAGAAATTACAAATACTTTGAAAGATGCATGTAAATATGCAGAAGAACAAGAAATGGAATTAAGTTTTACATCTCCAGGATGGATTAGTGAAGAAGATTTAAGAAAATTAAAATTAGATTTACCAGCTTGTGGAGCTTGTTTAAGTAATATGGCAGTATCTCCTGATGGAAATGTTATGCCTTGTCAAAGTTGGCTTGGAGAAGGAGCTTCTTTAGGAAATATTTTAAATACAAAATGGGATAAAATATGGAATAATTCCAACTTGCAAGAAAATTAGAAAAAATTCTAGTAAGTCAAGTTTTACTTGTCCTTTGAGAGGAGGTAAAACTAATGAAAAATAGACAATTAATAACTATTATTTTTACATTACTAATATTATTTAGTGGAACATGTTTTGCTAAAGATTTAGACCAAATAAATGAATATCATATTACAGTAGAGCCTAGAAAAGATGGTTCACTAGATATATCTTATCATGTAGAGTGGGAAGTTCTAGAAGCAACTCTAGAAGAACCTGTAACTTGGGTAACAATAGGAATACCTAATGCAAATGTGGATTCTGTTGAATCATCTTCAAAAGTAGTTAAAACAACGAAATATTACGAAGATACAGGTGGAGCCTATGTCAGAATTGATTTTAAAAAAGGATATATAGCAGGAGATATAATCATTTTTGATTTTTCAATACATCAAAAAGATATGTACAAAATAGAATCACAATATTGCGTATATTCATTTACACCAGGATGGTTTGATGATATAGAAGTAAAAGATATACAAATACTTTGGAATTCAAAAGATGTATCAGCTTCAAATGCAGTAGACACAAACTCAAAAAATAATTATTTAAAATGGTCTGGAAAATTGAAAAAAGGCCAAAAAATGGAAGCTAATGTTAGATATTTAAAAAGTGCATTTCCGAATTTGGTAGAAAAAAAGTTTGTAGAAACAAAAACAACTTTTTCAACATCAAGTACAAATAAATCAACTAATTCATTTAGTGGTTCATTTCAAAATCTTTCAAAGTTAGTAAATACTTCATTTACATTGTTTTTTGTAGCAGCAGGACTTATATTTTTAGGAACAATATTATCAGCATTTTCAGGTACAGGATATAGAAAACATGGTGGATATGCGTATGATGATGACGACTATTATTATCGTGATCGTAGTAGTAGGTCATATTCTTCGCGTTCATCATCAAGTTCAAGTCATAGTTGTGTAAGTAGTTGCGCATGTGCATGTGCTTGCGCAGGTGGAGGAAGAGCAGGATGCAGTAAAAAAGATTTTTATGGAACAAATTTAAGGACTAATAATATAAAAAAAGTTTTAAATAAATAAGAAAAAAGTCCAGATATTATCTGGACTTTAAATTTTATTCTTCACTTTTATTTTCTTTTTCTTCATCTTCGTCATCATTTTCAGAATCTTTTTTAACTTTTTTCTTTTTTACTGTAGGAATAATAAATTTTTTTCTATTATTTACAGAATCTTTTGGTCTTAATGGATTCATGCAATCGTTAACTTCTGATATATTTAAAACAGAGTCATCTCCAATTACAACTTCGATTTCGTCTTCATTTTTTTCTTCTTCTTCTTTACGTTTTTTTCTACCTAACATTTTTATCACCTCAAAATTATGATTACAATATTATTATAGCATATAAAATACGTACCGTCAAATTTTAAAATGCATTGATAAATCAACACTTACAAGGATTTGTATCTTGACAATAAATGGATTTCGTGTAATAATATAAGAATACTAAAAAGGGGGATAATATGAAACTTAGCAAAGAACAAGCAATAATTGAATCTATGCTTTTTGCAGCTGGAAGAGAAGTAAGTGTAAAAGAACTTATGAATGTTTTAGAACTAGGTGCAGAAGATATAGATAAAATTATTATAAATCTAAAATCAGAATATGATGATAGAAATAGTGGCATTGAAATAATAAAAGTAAATGATTCATATCAATTATGTACAAGAAAAGAATATTATGAATACATATATCCATTATTTGATAATAGAGCAAAGCCAAATATTTCTAATGCTGCTTTAGAAACTTTAGCTATAATTGCATATAATCCTAATATTACAAGAGCAGAAATTGAAGCAATTCGTGGAGTTAATGCAGATGGTACAGTATATAAATTATTAGAATTTGATTTAATAGAAGAAGCTGGTAGACTTGATGCTCCAGGTAGACCAAATACATATAAAGTAACAAATAAATTTATGAAAATGTTTGGAATATCAAGTTTAGAAGAATTACCAGACTTACCTAGATATAAATTAGATGAAAACGAACAAATTGTTATTGATGAAGTAATGGAGGCTCCAATGCCCGAAAGGGAAGACGTGGATATTGAAAATAAAGAAAATGAAGAATAATAAAATTGGAGGTTAAATTATGGGAAAAGAAGAATTTGTAAAAGAAATAACAAATATAGAGGATAATTTTGCACAATGGTATACAGATGTTGTAAGAAAGGCAGAACTTGCAGATTATACAGATACAAAAGGATGTATAGCTATAAGACCTTATGGTTATGCAATTTGGGAAAATATTCAAAATTATGCAGATAAAAAATTTAAAGAAGTTGGTGTAACAAATCTTTATATGCCAGTTCTTATTCCAGAAAGCATGTTAGAAAAAGAAAAAGATCATGTTGAAGGATTTGCTCCAGAAGTAGCATGGGTTACTATAGGAGGAGGAGAAGAACTTGAAGAAAGACTTTGCATAAGACCTACTTCAGAAACAATGATGTCAACAATGTATTCTAAATGGGTAAAATCTTGGAGAGATTTACCAATACTTGGAAATCAATGGTGTAATGTATTAAGATGGGAAAAAGAAACAAGACCATTTTTACGTTCAAGAGAATTTTTATGGCAAGAAGGTCATACAGTTCATGAAACAGCAAAAGAAGCAGAAGAAAGAACTTTAATGATGCTAGAAATATATGCAGATGTTGCAGAAAATCTTTTAGCAATACCAGTATTAAAAGGTAGAAAAACACCAAAAGAACAATTTGCTGGTGCAGAAGCAACTTATACAATAGAATGTATGATGCATGATGGAAGAGCACTTGCAATCTGGAACATCACACTATTTTGGACAAAACTTTACAAAACCATTTGAAATAAAATTCCAAAATAGAGAAGGAAAAGAAGAATATGCATATCAAACATCTTGGGGAATTAGTACTAGATTAATTGGTGCTTTAATTATGGCACATGGAGATAATAGAGGATTAAAATTACCACCAAGAGTTGCTCCAATTCAAGCAGTTATAGTTCCAATTGCACAACATAAAGAAGGTGTTTTAGAAAAAGTTAATGAAATTTATAAAGATTTATCTAAAAACTTTAGAATGAAATTAGATGATAGAGATAATTGCTCAACAGGATTCAAATTCAACGATTGGGAAATGAGAGGAGTACCAGTTAGAGTTGAAATTGGACCAAAAGATTTAGAAAATAATCAAGCAGTTTTAGTAAGACGTGATAATGGAGAAAAAGAAATAGTAGAATTATCAAAATTAAATGAAAGATTAGAAAGTTTATTAGAAGAAATTCAAAATAGTATGTTTGAAGCTTGTATGAAAAGAAGAGAAGAAAAAACAACTGTAGCTTATACATTAGATGAAATGATAAAACAAATGGAAGAAAACCAAGGATTTATAAAAACAATGTGGTGTGGAGATGTAGCTTGTGAAGATAAAATAAAAGAAGTTACAGGAGCACATTCAAGATGTATGCCATTTAATCAAGAACATTTAGCCGATGTATGTCCAGTATGTGGAAAAAAAGCTACAAAAATGGTAGTATGGGGAAGACAATATTAATAAAATATATTAAATGAAGAGATAATCTAAACAAGATTATCTCTTTTTGCATCTTTGAAAGTTACTTCTAGCAAGGGCTATCACGTTTTTTTTATCTTTTGGATTTTTTGTTGAAATATAGAAAAAATATTAGTATAGTTAAATAAAGCAAATATATGAAACGTAATTTAGGAGGAAAGATTGGAGGAGCTAATAGAAAAAGCAAAAAAAGGTGACAGAAATGCTTTTGTAGAAGCTATAAAATTAATTGAAACAGATTTATTTAATATAGCGTATATAAAGCTTAAAAACATAGAAGATGTAAATGATGCAATACAAGAAACTATATTAATAGCATTTGAACATGTACATAAGTTAAAAGAGCCACAATATTTTAAAACATGGATAATAAAAATTTTAATAAATGAATGTAAAAGAAGCCGAAGGAAAAAATATAAAGAGCATCATACAATTAAAAAAATGTCAGATGAAAGAATATTAGAAGATGTTAGTATAGAGAATAAGGACAATGAGTTTGAGTGCGAAAAACTTATAAGTAAATTAAGTCCAAAAGACCAAGACCTTATAATGTTATATTTTTATAATGGATTTTCACAAAAAGAAATAGCAAAAATTTTAAATATTAATGTAAATACATTAAAAACAAGGCTAAGAAGGGCCGAAGAAAAAATGAAAAATAATAGAGAGGAGGGAAAAGATGAAGAATAGTGAAAAAGATTTTGATGATGAAGAATTTAAAGAACTAGATGAAATGCTATATAAATATTTTGAAAATAAAAAACTAAAAGAAGTGCCATTATCTGTAGAATATGCAATAAAACACGCATTTGAAAAAAAGAAGAAACATTATATAAAAGCCAAAATTACACAAGCAATCATATATAATTTCAATTCTTACAGTACTTGGTGGTTTTGCATTCGCAAAAGAAATAGTAAATTTAATAAGCCCATCATTTAGAAGTCCAAGACAGGCAATTAGTACTGCAGCAGAAAATGGATATATTCAAAATATACAAACAGAATATGTATATGATAAAGATGTAGGAATAAAAGTAGATAATGTAGTATTAGATGATTCTAACTTAAATATCACATATTTATATGATTATAAGGAAGAAATTGAAAAAATAGTTGTTTGTGACTATGAAATTTTAGATAATAATGGGAATCTTATTTTTGAATACTCAGAAAAATATCATCATTTAGAAAAGATACCAATTGCTAATAGCATGATGAGAGTAAATCAGCAATTAAAGCTTGATAAAAATGTATATAATGAATCAATATTATATAGTTCTGAAAAATTTCCAATTATAGAAAAATTGTATATAAACATTTTTTCTATATACATAAACAATAATGTAATTAAAGGAAATTGGAACCTAGAAATTGATATTGATCCTAAGTTTAATAAAAGAGAAAATGTAGAGTATTATGCAGAAAATACAGAACATCTAATAGATAGTAAATTTACAATGTCTGAAACAGCATTAATAGCAAACCTAGAAATAGATGCATTATATGATGATAAATCTTTTTCGGAAAATAGATTTATGATAGAAGATAGTACTGGACAAAAATATATAAGTTCATTATCTGGAAGAAAAAATCTTGAAAATTCTTCAATATATTACTTTAAATTTGATATCGGAAAATACAATGAAAACATTGATACATTAACATTTAAATTAAAAGTAAATGAGAACGTGACAGTTGAAACTAAGTTAAATAAGGAGTAAACCAAAAGCCAGTACATAGTACTGGCTTTATTTTATATACTTAATCTTTTAATCTCATGAATTTCATCATATAATCTTTTTATATGTTTTTTTCTTTCTTTATAAGCAGTTTCAAGTTCATCAATCATTTGAGGAATTTTAGCTGGTTCTTCGTTTGGTTTTAGATAATATTTTGCTTCTTCACGATAATATTCTCTTTTCTCAGGTGTTAAAGCAGCTTCCATTTTATCATAAAATCTTCTAGCATCACTAACTCTTACAATTTCTTTTCGTAAGAACTTTACATAGCTTTCTCTAGAATAAATTTCATATTCAGTATCTTCAATAACAACTTTAAATAATGCTTTTAAAATCTTTTTATCAATTTTTCCAACTCCACCAGTTTTATAAATTCTACCTGCATCAGCCATAGATTTTGGTGTGGCAGGATGAGCATGGTCAATTAAAATGTTTAGAGCATCTATAACTCCAACGTGAGTTTTGTATTGACGTTTTGCTGTTATGGCTTCAAATTCATCTGCAACTCTTATAATTTGAGCTTCATAAGGTATTTTGTCACCAGTAACTCCATTTGGATATCCAGTTCCATCTAATGCTTCATGATGATATAAAGTACCAGCAGCATAAGGACGTAATTTTATATCGTTCATACACATTTTGTAACCAATAGTTGTATGTGTTTTCATAATTTCATATTCTTCATCAGTTAACTTTGAAGGCTTTTGAAGAACTCTAGGTGGAATAAACATTTTACCAATATCATGAAGATAAGCACAAGTAGTTGTATAAATTGTAAATCCTTCTGAACAATGTAATTTCTCACAAATTCTACAAGAGATGTTTGCAACATTTTCAGAGTGTTTCCTTGTTACATTATCTAATCCTTCAAGCATTTTTAATTGATATCTAATGCTTTCATCTAAATTATAAGCTTTTAATGAAGTACTATTGTAAAAATCAAATTTTTCTTGCATCATAATCTCCTTATTGTAAATGAAAATTAGGGACGTTTTTTTAATTTTATAAATTAATTTTATATCTTAATAATTCTTTGGTCAAGTAAAAATTTAATAACAACAATAATTTCCAGAATTAATTTATTTTAAGCAAATTTACTTGAAAAAAATATAAAACTATAATATTATAGAGTAGAAGTTTTACGAAAAAGAGGAAGAAAATATGTTTTTAAAAAGACTAGAAATGCATGGCTTTAAATCATTTGCAGATAAAACAGTTTTAGAGTTTATGCCAGGAATCACAACAGTAATAGGACCAAATGGATCTGGAAAAAGTAATATATCAGATTGTATTAGATGGGTACTTGGAGAACAAAGTATGAAATCTCTAAGAGGAGCAAAATCAGAAGATATAATTTTTGCTGGAACTCAAAACAGAAAATCTTTAGGATATGCTGAGGCATCTATAGTAATAGATAATTCAGATAGAAAATTACCAATAGAATATAATGAGGTAATTGTTACTAGAAGAATATATAGAAGTGGAGAAACAGGATATTTCATTAATAAAACACCTTGTAGATTAAAAGACGTTTTAGAATTATTTATGGATACTGGTATTGGTAAAGATGGATATTCTATAATTGGACAAGGAAAAATAGATGAGATACTAAGTAATAAATCTGAAGATAGAAGACGTATTTTTGAGGAAGCAGCAGGAATTGTTAAATATAGAGCTAGAAAAGTTGAATCTGAGAAAAAATTAGAACAAGTAAAACTTAATTTATTAAGAATAAATGATATTATTTCAGAAATAGAAAATAATATTGGACCTTTAAAAGTTCAATCTGAAAAAGCTAAAAAATTTTTAGATTTAAGAGAAAATTTAAAAAATATAGAAGTAGGACTATTTTTATATAATATAGAAAATTATAAAAAACAAATAGAAGAAACATTTGAAAATATTGATATTTTCGAAACTCAAAAAGTAAAAGAAGAAGAATCTTTAAATAATATTCAAACAGAAAAAGAAGATTTAAGAGTATTAGTGGATTCTTTAATTGAAGAAATAGAAAAAGCTCAAAATTTAGGTCTTGAAGGAAATAAACGTAAAGAACAATATAATAGTGAAATTGCAATTTTAGCAGAGAAACTTGCAAATAATAAAGAAAATTATGAAAGATATGCATTAGAAATTGAAGAATTAGAAAATCGTAATAAAGAATTAGAAGAAGAGAAAACTCAAAAACAACAAAAAAAGGATAACTTATATAATAATAAAGAAAAATTCGAAACAGAATTAAAAGAAAAAGAAGCTGAACTTGAAAAATATTCTAAAACTTTATCAGATAAAGAATTAGAAATAGAATCAAAGAAAAAAATAGTTCAAGAAAATGTTGATAATAAATATGAAGTAATTGCAGAAATAAATACAGAAAAAGCAAATTTGGATAACCTAAATAAAAGAGAAAATGGATTAAAAACAGAAATTCAAGAAACTATATCTGAATTGGATGCTTCAAGAACTCATAAATCAGAAATGTCTCAAAACTTTTATGAAATAGAGAAAAAAAGAAACGATATTTCAAAAGTTTTAGAAGAGATGAGAAATGAGAAAGAGCAAAGTTCAGAAAAATTAAAAGATTACGATACAAAAATAAATACTTATAGCTCTGAATATAGAATAAAAGAGTCAAGATATAAATTTTTAGTTGAAACAGAAAAGGAAAAGGAAGGATATACAAAGAGTGTAAAACTATTAATGGAAGCAGTAGAGAGAAACACTGGTATGTCTAAAGGAGTTCATGGAATTTTAGCAAACCTTATTTCTGTTGATAAACAATATGAAACAGCAATTGAAATGACTTTAGGTGGAGCAATTCAAAATATAGTTACAGACTCAGAAGAAGAGGCAAAAAAATTAGTTAATTACTTAAGAGATAATAAACTTGGAAGAGCATCATTCTTGCCAATTACATCTGTTAAAGGTCAAAAATTAACAGGAGTAAATTCTAGAGGAATTGATGGAGTAATAGGAGTTGCATCAGACCTTATAAAAGCAGATAGAAAATATGAAGGAATTGTATTAAATTTACTTGGAAGAACTGTAATTGTTGATGATATTGAAACAGCAGTAAAACTTGCAAAACAAAATTCTTACAAGTTTAAAATAGTTACTTTAAAAGGAGATGTTATAAATCCATCAGGAGCAATTAGTGGTGGTTCTGTAGCTAAATAAAACAGTAAGTATTTTAGGTAGAGGAAAAGAAATTAAAGAACTTGAAAAAGAACTTTCAGAAATAAAAGCAAAAATTGATAAAGTTCAAAAAGAAAAAGAAAATTATGAAGCAAATATTTCAGAAATTTTAGAAAAATTTGAACAAAATCAAAAAGCATATCAAGAACTTGAAATTATTTATGCTACTGAAAAACAAAAAATAGATACTATAGACTTAGAAATTATAAAATTAGAATCCAAACTTGCTAAAGCAAGACAAGATGTAGAAGATATTAAAACAGAAAAACAAGAAAACTTAGTAAAACAAGATGAAATTAGCAAAAAGATTATGGAAATGGATAATGAAAATTCTAAGTTAAATGAAGTAATTGAAGAATTTACAAATCTAAATAAAGATAATCAAAAATATATTGATGACTTAAATTTTGATATTACAAATTTAAAAATTTCTGTATCATCATTTGATGAAAGTGAAACATCAATTAATGAAATGATGGAAAGAATAAACTTAGACATTACAAACAACAATACAAGTATAGAAAATAAAAAATCATTAAGAGAAAAAATACTAGTAGATAATACAGAAATAGAAGCAAAAATAGAAGAATTCAAACAAAAAATTGCTGAATTAGAAAAAGAAATTTTAGGAAGTACAGAAAAGACTGAAAAATTAAAACAAGAAAGAATTCAAAAATCTGAAAAATTGAATCAAATAGAAAAAGACATTGAAGAACAAAATGCTAGATTAGAAGAAGTTAAAAACCAAATTTCTAAATTAGATTTGAAAAAATCTAAAATTGAACTTGAATTAAATCAAGTTATAGACAAAATGTGGGAAGAGTATGAGTTAACTCCAAACACAGTAGGAGAGATTGAAAAAGTTACAAATCCTACAGCAGTACAAAAACAAGTAAATTCTATAAGAAGTGAAATTCGTGATTTAGGAAGCATAAATGTTGATTCTATAAATGAATACAAAGAAACTAAAGAAAGATATGATTTTATGTGTGAGCAAAGATTAGACTTAGAAGAATCAAGTAACAAGCTTAAAAAAGTTATTACTGATATGACAGATACAATGAAAAAACAATTTGCAGAACAATTTAAAGTTATAAATAAAAACTTTGGAGAAGTATTTAAAGAATTATTTGGAGGCGGAAAAGCTGAGCTAATTCTAACAGATGAAGAAAACATTTTAGAGTGCGGAATTGATATCACAGTTCAACCACCAGGAAAGAAATTACAAAATATGATGCTTTTATCTGGTGGAGAAAGAGCATTTACAGCTATTGCATTGTTATTTGCTATATTAAGAATGAATCCAGCTCCATTCTGCGTATTAGATGAGATTGAGGCAGCCCTTGATGATGTTAATGTTTACAGATTTGCAGAATATTTAAAGAAATTCTCTAAAAATTCTCAATTCTTAGTTATAACTCACAGAAAAGGTACAATGGAAGCAGCAGATACAGTTTATGGTATAACAATGGAAGAAAAAGGTATAAGTAAATTACTATCGATGAAATTAAAATAAAAAAAGTCCCTAGATTGTTAAATAAAAATTTAACAGTTTGGGGATATTTTTTTGCTTAAAATTGTCGAAATTAATAAAAATTTGAAAAAATGGGTATATTAATTACATGCTTTTTTACCCAAATTTGTTCATATAATATATTAACAAGATAATACTTTTTTGGGAAACACCATTAAAAATTTATGAAAAAATTGTCGAAAAATGGGAAAATTAAACCACAAGTGACAAAAAGACAATAATTGAATATATAATAAAGTGGAGAAAAAAAGAGAAAAAAAGAGGTTATGAAAGCAATCTGTTAATTCATAACTTCTCAAAATAGAAAATCTTTGCTCAAACGGTATAAAATTGGTTAATCTAAAAAAGTTTTCCTTGAAACCGAGTCTGATTTATGGTAAAATAGTGTTTAGTGGCGCGTTTAAAAAAGCATAAAAGGAGAGTGAATTTTATTTTAAAAAATTGGGTTAAATATTATACAAAAGAAACTGTCAAGACCCTAAAAATAGTCACAATTGGTTCCGCTATGATTTTAACCATAGCATGTGCAAAATATAAACCTGCTTATGAAGTCACTTTAGCAGGAGATACAATTGGATTTATAACAAATAGAGAGTTAATAGAAGCTAAAATAGAAAAATATATGAAAAGTACTGCTGGAAATGTAGCATTTAGAGAAATAAGCGAATTACCAGAGTATGAATTTAAACTTATAAATAGGGATAAAAAAACAGAAGAAAAAGAAGTAATGCTTGCAGTAGAAAATATGACAACAACAACATACAGAGCTTATGCAGTTACATCAGATAGCGAAACAAAAGCTGTTGTTAAAAGTCAAGATGAAGCAGAACAAGTAATAAATGAAATAAAAGCAGATCTAAAAGCAGAAATTGATTTAAAACTAGGTATAGTTGAAATTTATACAACTGATTTTAATACATCTTCAACAGAAGAAGCAACAAAAGTATTAAATGAATTAAAGCTTGCAAAAGTAAATGAATATGAAACAAAAAAAGCTGAAGAAGAGGAAGCTAAAAAGAAAGCTTTAAGAGCTCAAAGAGCAAAAAGCTATGCTACAACAACTACAGCAGCACCATCAGGAAATTTAAATGGTATGCAATTATCAATTCCTGTAACAGGTTCAATATCTTCAAGATTTGGTTCTAGAGGTTCATCAAGATCATCAGCTCATACAGGGCTAGATATATCAACATCAAGAGGAACAGGAATAAGACCAATATCAGCAGGAACTGTAACATATTCAGGATTCAAAGGTTCTTATGGTAATTTAATTATCGTAGACCATGGAAATGGTGTTGAATCTTACTATGCACACTGTGATAGTTTATATGTATCTGTAGGTCAAACTGTAGATACAAATACAACAATAGGTGCTGTAGGTTCAACAGGAAATTCTACTGGACCACATTTACACTTAGAAATTAGAATAGGTGGTAGCCCAGTAAATCCACAAAGTTATTTATATTAGATAATAATTAAAACGCATTTAAAGTATATCTTTAGATGCGTTTTTTTGTCGTTTAAAAGTTGTATAAATATCTTGAAATTATCAAAAATTATATATATACTAGATTAGATGAAAAACGAAAGATACAGAACATATAATAAAAAATAGGAGGTATGTTATGGCAGAAATAACAGAGGAAGAGAAACTTGAAGTTGAGAAAATGGTCAATTCTCTTGTAGAAAGAGCAAGAATTGCTTCAGAAGAATACAGAAAATTAGACCAAGAGCAAGTAGACAGAATAGTAAAGAAAATGTCTATGGCTGGACTTGATAATCATATGAAACTTGCAAAAATGGCAGTTGAAGAAACAGGAAGAGGAATATACGAAGATAAAATAACAAAGAATATGTTTGCAACAGAATATGTTTATCATAGTATAAAACATGATAAAACAGTTGGAGTAATTTCTGAAAATGAAGAAGAAGGTTACAATTAATTGCAGAACCAATTGGTGTTATTGCAGGTGTTACACCTGTTACAAATCCAACATCAACAGTTATGTTTAAATCTATGATTTCAGCAAAAACAAGAAATGTTATTATTTTTGGATTCCATCCATCAGCACAAAATTGTAGTAGAGAAGCAGCAGAAATAGTTAGAAAAGCAGCAGTTTCAGAAGGTGCACCAGAAGATTGTATTTTATGGATAGATAAACCATCAGTTTTAGCAACAAGTTTATTAATGAATCATCCAGGAGTAGATTTAATTTTAGCTACAGGTGGATCAGGGATGGTTAAAGCAGCATATTCAAGTGGAAAACCAGCATTAGGTGTTGGACCAGGTAACGTACCTTGTTATATAAATAAATCAGCAAAATTAAAAAGAGCAGTTACAGATTTAGTAATGTCAAAATCATTTGATAATGGAATGATTTGTGCTTCAGAACAAGCAGTTATAGTAGATAAAGAAATTTCAAAAGAATTTGAAAAAGAAATGAAAAATTTAAATTGCTATTTTGTAAATGAAGAAGAAAAAGCAAAATTACAAAATGTAATGTTTGATTCAAAACAATCAAATAAATTAAATGGTGCTATTGCTGGACAAAGTCCTGCAACAATAGCAAAATGGGCAGGATTTGAAATTCCTGAAACAGTAAAAGTATTAGTTGTTAGAGAAAATGGAGTTGGAAATGATTTTCCATTCTCTAAAGAGAAATTAAGTCCAGTTTTAGCATACTATACAGTAAAATCTGAAGATGAAGGAATTCATATTGCGGATGAATTAATCAAATTTGCAGGAATGGGACATTCAGCTGTTATTCATGCAGAAGATAAAGAAGTAATAAATAAATTTTCAAGAACAGTAAAACAGGAAGAATTATTGTAAATTCTCCATCAACTCATGGTGCTATTGGTGATATTTATAATACAAATATTCCATCATTAACACTTGGATGTGGTACTTTTGGTGGAAATTCAACAACATCAAATGTATCATCAGTAAATTTAATTAATGTAAAAAGAGTTGCAAAAAGGAGGGTTAATATGCAATGGTTTAAAGTTCCTGAAAAAATATTCTTTGAAGCAGGTTCAATTGGATATTTAGAGAAAATGCCTGATATTACAAGAGCATTTATTGTAACAGATCATTCAATGGTAAAATTTGGATATGTAGATAAAATATTATTTCATTTAAGAAAAAGAGACGATTATGTTCATGCAGAAATATTCTCAGAAGTTGAGCCAGATCCATCATTTGCAACAATTAAAAGAGGTGTTGCTGCAATGGAAAACTTTAAACCAGATGTTATTATAGCTCTTGGTGGTGGTAGTGCAATGGATGCTGCAAAAGGAATGTGGTTATTCTATGAATATCCAGATGCAGATGTAGAAGGATTAAAATTAAAATTCATGGATATAAGAAAAAGAACTTATAAATTCCCTAAACTTGGAAAAAATGCAAAATGGTTGCAATACCAACAACATCAGGAACAGGTTCAGAAGTAACATCATTTGCAGTTATTTCAGATAAAGAAAATAATATAAAATATCCTTTAGCAGATTATGAATTAACACCAGATGTTGCAATTGTTGACCCAGATTTAGTTATGACATTACCAAAAAATTAACAGCAGATACAGGTATGGATGTTTTAACACATGCTTTAGAAGCTTATGTTTCAGTTATGGCATCTGATTATACAGATGGTTTAGCTGAAAAAGCTATAGAGCTTGTATTTAAATATTTACCACAAGCATATGAAGATGGTTCAAACCAAGTAGCAAGAGAAAAAATGCATAATGCAAGTACAATAGCTGGTATGGCATTTACAAATGCATTTCTTAGGAGTAAATCACTCAATAGCACATAAATTAGGTGGAGAATTCCATATACCACATGGTAAAGCAAATGCAATAATTTTACCTTATGTTATAAAATATAATGGAACAATGCCAACAAAAATGGTTTCTTGGCCTAAATATGAACATTATGTTGCAGATGAAAGATATGCAAATATTGCAAAAAGATTAGGATTACCAGCTTCAACACCAGAAGAAGGTGTAAATTCATTAGTAAAAGCTGTTCAAGAATTATCTGAAAGCTTAGGTGAAGAAAAATCACTTAAAGATTGTGGAATTGATGAACAACAATTCTTAGCTAAAGTTGATGAATTAGCAGATAAAGCTTTTTCAGATCAATGTACAGGTGTAAACCCAAGAGTTCCATTAGTTTCAGAAATTAAACAAATTTTATTAGATGCTTACTATGGAAATGAAATCAAATAATATATTTAAAGAAGTTATGTTACAAACATAACTTCTTTTTTTCATTTTTATAACAATTAATACTTTAGATTGACATTAATTGGATTTAATGTGAAAATAAAGTTAGAATATTATAAGAATTTATATATGAATATAAGGAGAAAAAGATGGGAAAAGAAAACAAAGAAAAATTAGAAGACGTTAGAGAAGAAAGCTCAAAAAATCGTTTAACAGCACTTGTATTATGCTTAACATTAGGATTCTTAGGTGTACATCGTTTATATGCTGGAAAATTAGGTTCTGGATTTTTAATGATGTATGGAAGTATAGTTGCAGTTTTATCATCATTTGTATGCTTACCAATAGGATTAATGTGTTTAATAACAATGCTTGCATTTGTAGCAAATGACTTTACAGTTATTGCTTTTGGTCAATTTATAGATTGCTATGGTAAACAAATGACAAGAAATGACGTATACTAAAATAAAGAGGAGGATGTAGTATGTCAGAGAAAGAAGAAAAATTTGCTGTTGATACAGAACAGTTAAAAAGTGAAACAAAAGAAACTGTAAATCAAGTTAAAGATTCAATAAAAAATGTTAACTTGAAAAAAGATACAGAAGAAACAAAAGGTTTCTTAATGGAAATGCTTTCAAATCCATTTGAAGCAGTAAAAAAAGTTGCTGAAGAAAAAGAAAATGTTTTTTCAAAAGTAATAATTTTAATGATTATATGGATTGCAGCATCAGTAATTGTAGGAATTATATCATTAATTAAGTATGGTAGATTTTCAAATATATTAGGAAATATAATGGATTTCATTTCTTATATTTTAAATCCAATATTTTATATAGTAGTACCAGCAATTATAATTTTAGTAATGAATAAAAATAACAAAAAGTCATTAATAACAATTATATCTACATTAACAATTGCAGCAGTTCCACTAATTATAAACAAAGTTATAGGAATAGTTACAGTATTAGTAAGTGGAATTTCAATTGTAACAAGCCCAATTACAACAATGTTTTCATCAATATCTGCAATTCTTACATATTTTGGTATGAAAGATTTATTTGGAGAAGAAGAAAACCAAAGCTTTATTAGAAAATTTGCAATTATTGAATTAATATCTGCATTAGTATTTGTAATATTATCAAGAATAGGAATTTACTAAAAATATAAAAAAATCGCCCTATATGGGCGATTTTTTCTTGTGTTTTTTACAATTTCATTATATAATATTACATTATGTGAAAGGAGAGAGATATTATGGCAATTAGTAAAGAAGAAATAATCCATATTGCAAAACTTGCATCATTAAATTTGTCAGAAGAAGAGATAGAAAAATATACTGGCGATATGCAAGAAATATTAGAATTTGCAAACACAATTAATAATGTAAATACAGAAGGAATGAATGAAACAGTTGCAGCAAATGAAAAATGCAATGTTTTAAGAAAAGATAAAGTAGTAAACTTCGAAAATAGAGAGCTTTTACTTTCAAATGCTCCAAGTCAAGATGAGGGAATGTTTAGAATACCAAAAGTATTAAATTAAAAAAGAAAGAGGAACATATATAATATGATAATCGGAATAGATATTGATGACACAATAGCAGACACTAATGAAATGATATTTAATTATGCTCAAGAATATACAATAAACGTATTAAAAAAAGAACCAATTTTAAGAGATGGAACTTGTAATACTCATAAATATGTACAATTTTTTCATGATTGGAAAGAGGGAGATGACATACAATTTTTCAATGAGTATTATGAGAGAGTTATATCAAATATAAAACCAAAAACTCTAGCCGTTGAATATCTTCAAAAACTACATGAAGATGGACATAAAATAGTTTTAATTACAGCAAGATGGGAAACAGATAAATTTGATGTAAGAAAAACTACAGAAGAATGGGTGAAAAATAATAATGTTCCTTGTGACAAATTAATTATAAATGCTGAAAACAAACTAATAGCAGCACAAAATGAAAATATAGATTTATTTATTGATGATAGTTTTAGTAATTGTCAAATGGTATCTAAAAGCGGAATAAAAACATTTTTAATGGATACAAGAGCGAATAGTGGTCTAAAAGATGAAAATATAGAAAGAGTATTTTCTTGGCCACATATATATATGAAAATTGAGGAGGGAAAATAATGGAACTTTACGAATATACAGTACATGAACTTGTAGAAAAGCTTGAAAAAGGCGAAATAACTTCAACAGAGTTAACAAAAAGTTATTTTGATAGAATAAAAGAAATAGATCCTAAAGTAAAAGCTTATGTTTCTACTTTAGAAGATGAAGCAATGGAAAAAGCTAAAAGAATCGATGAAGATAGAAAAGCTGGAAAATCAGTTTCTAAATTCGCAGGTATTCCAATAGGAATAAAAGATAATATGTGTATAACAGGAACTAAAACAACTTGTAGTTCTAAAATGTTAGAAAACTTTGTTGCACCATATAATGCAACAGTTATAGAAAAATTAAATGAGAAGATTTAATATATCTTGGAAAATTAAATATGGACGAGTTTGCAATGGGGGGTTCAACAGAACATTCTGCATTTTTCAACACATATAATCCATGGGATTTAGATAGAGTACCAGGAGGTTCTTCAGGTGGTAGTGCAGCAGCAGTTTCTGCACAAATCGCACCTTGGACATTAGGAAGTGATACAGGAGGAAGTATTCGTCAACCAGCATCACTTTGTGGTGTTGTAGGATTAAAACCTACTTATGGATTAGTTTCTAGATTTGGATTAGTAGCATTTGCATCCTCACTTGACCAAATAGGTCCTCTAACAAAAGATGTTACAGACTCAGCAATGCTTTTAAATTTAATTGCAGGACATGATGAAAAAGATTCAACATCAATGGATATAGAGAAAAAAGACTATACAAAAGCTTTAGTAAATGATGTAAAAGGAATGAGAATAGGTCTTCCAAAAGAATATCTTGGAGAAGGTATAAATGAAGAAGTAAAACAAGCTATTTTAGATGTTGCTAAAAAATATGAAGAAATGGGAGCAATTGTTGAAGATTGTTCATTAGATGTTGGAAAATATGCAACAGCAGTTTATTATATAATTGCTTGTGCTGAAGCTAGTTCAAACTTAGGTAGATTTGATGGAATTAGATATGGTTATAGAAGTGAAAAATTCGATAACTTAAAAGATATTTATAAAAATTCTAGAAGTGAAGGTTTTGGACCAGAAGTAAAAAGAAGAATTATATTAGGTACTTATGTTCTTTCATCAGGATATTATGATGCTTATTATAAAAAAGCTCAAAAAGTTAGAACTGTTATTAGAGAAGCCTATAATGAATTATTTGGAAAATATGATTTATTATTAACACCAACATCTCCAACAACAGCATTCAAAATTGGAGAAAAATCAAATAATCCATTAGAAATGTACTTAGCTGATATTTGTACAGTTCCAGTAAATATTGGTGGACTACCAGGTATGAGTGTTCCTTGCACTTTAGATAGCAAAGGATTACCAATAGGATTCCAATTAATAGCTAAACCTTTTAACGAAGAAGCAATCTTTAGAGCAGCATATACTTATGAACAAAATACAAACTTTAGAGAAAACAAACCAAGCTTTAAAGGAGGTATTAAATAATGGCAAGAGAAGATTATGAAATAGTAATAGGATTAGAAGTTCACTGTGAACTTTCTACAAAAACAAAAATATTCTGTTCATGTTCAACAGAATTTGGTGGAGAACCAAATACACATTGTTGTCCAATTTGTATGGCTATGCCAGGAACATTACCAGTACTTAATGAAAAAGTTGTTGAATATGCAGTTAAAGCAGGACTTGCAACAAATTGTAGTATTGAAAGAAATAGTAAAAATGATAGAAAAAATTATTTCTATCCAGATTTACCAAAATCATATCAAATATCTCAGTTTGATAAACCATTATGTTATGAAGGATATGTAAATATCGAAACAGAAGATGGAGAAAAACAAATTAGAATTGAGAGAATTCATATAGAAGAAGATGCTGGAAAATTAAATCATGATGAATATGGAAGAGGAAGCTTTGTAGATTTAAACAGAGCAGGAGTTCCTTTAATAGAAGTTGTATCTAGACCAGATATGAGAAGTGCACAAGAAGTTGAAGCATATATGAGAAAATTAAAATCGATTTTTGAATATATAGAAGTATCTGACTGTAAAATGCAAGAAGGTTCTTTAAGAGCTGATGTTAACGTATCAGTTAGAAAAAAAGGAAGCACAGAATTTGGTACTAGAACAGAAATGAAAAACATGAACTCTTTCAGAAGTATAGTAAGAGCTATAGAATATGAAGCAGAAAGACAAATAGAAGAAATTGAAGCTGGAAATAAAATTACACAAGAAACATTAAGATGGGATGATGTATCTGGAAGAACTTTCCCAATGAGAGATAAAGAAGATGCACAAGATTACAGATACTTCCCAGAACCAGATTTAGTTTCAATTAAACTATCAGATGAATATATTGAAAATATTAGAAAACAATTACCAGAACTACCAGAAAGCAGAAGAAAAAGATATATTGAAGAATATGAATTAACAGAAAAAGCTGCTAATTTCGTAACATCTTCAAAATATTATTCAAATCTTTTTGAATCAGCAATAGAAGTTTGTCATAATCCAAAAACTGTTGGAAACTTAATAATGTCTGATATTGCTAGAATTTTAAATGAAAGAGAAGAAGAACCAGAAGCATTAAAATTCGGTGGAGTTGAACTTGGAGAACTTGTAACTTTAATAGATAAAGGAACAATAAGCTCTGCAATAGCTAAAAAAGTTTTAGAAGAATTATTTAACGAAGTAAAAATGCCAAGTAAAATAATCGAAGAAAAAGGATGGATTCAGATTTCTGATGAATCAGCAATTAAAGAAGTTGTAATGAAAGTTTTAGAAAACAACCCACAATCAATTGCAGATTATAAAGCTGGAAAAGATAAGGCATTAGGTTTCTTAGTAGGACAAGCTATGAAAGAAACAAGAGGAAAAGCAAATCCACAAATGCTTAATAAAATGTTCTTGGAAGAATTAAATAAATAGTTAAAAAATCCACAGATTGTTTGCAATTTGTGGATTTTTTTGTACATTAATATATATGTTAATTTGACATTATACAATAAATTATGATATAATAATTATGTAAAACTATACGTATTCCTTTTATCATTTGGCAGCTAACGAATACGAAATTTTTTTTGTGACTTGAGGAGGTCAATCATCATGACAAAGCGTAGCAATTATGCCAATCAGAGCAACATCAACATGGCGAGAGCTTTCAGCCTGCTCAGCGAAATCCACCCCAAGGTGGCCAGCATCATCGAGCAGGTTCGGAACTCCACCGAAATCGGCAGCGCCGATAAGAGCATGATCGAGGAGCAGCTGATCGCCATGTGCGGCACCCTGAACGAGGCCAAGAAGTACTCCCTGGTTATGGGCCGCTGGAACGATAACGACGTTTACTCCGATAAGCGGGCCAGCGTGGCAAGCGAGCGGAGAACGATTCGGAACGAAACCGTGTTCACCATCGTTCCCAGCCTCTCCGGCCAGAAGCACTGGGTGGCCTACATCGATTTGCCGATTGATGTGGCTATTTAAGGAAAACGGAAAGCGCAGCAACTGCTGCGCTTTTCCCATTTTATTCATTAATTAATTTTTCTATTAATTCAAACAAATAAGGTTTATATTCATCAATAGGGAGTGGTTCATTATATAATATAGAATTAAAACTTGTAGAGCTAACAAGTTCTATAATCATAAATAAAGTAACATCAGGATTTTTCAATTTAATATTGCTTTCTTTAACACCTTTTAAGAAAAGTGCATGAATACCATTTTCTTCATTTTCATGTTCTTCGTATATTTTATTTACTGTCTTGCTATAAATTCCCCAAGAAAGGTTTTTTGAAATAAATTTTAAAAGTAATTGATTTTTCTTAAGCTCGTCTATAACATAATTAACAATAAAAATTACTTGGTCAGATAAATTTTTTATATCAGTTTTTCTTAAATCTGTTAAAGCATCATTAAATAATTTTTCAGATTTTTTTGCAATTAAAACATCTCTTATTTCATATTTATCTTTAAAATATAAATAAAAAGTACCTTTTCCAACATCAGCATTATCAACTATTTCCTGAATAGAAGTATCTTTAATTCCTTTTTCTGTAAATAGCTTAAAGGCAGTATTTAATAGTCTTGCTTCTTTTGTTTCTTCATTTGATTGGCTATTTTTAATTCTCATAATTATTCCCCCAATAAATTTATTATTACATAAAAATGACCGATAGTCAACTTTTTTATTAAAATCTATTGACTATTGGTCAGTATCGTACTATAATAGTTAAAGTGACCAACGGTCAAAAACGATATGGAGGTTTATATATGAACAAGTTTGGTGAATTTATATGCAAATATAGAAAAATCATTTTAATATTATCTTTAATTTTGCTTATACCAGCCATAATTGGAATAAAAGCTACAAGAATAAATTACGATATTTTAGTATATTTGCCAGATGATATTGAAACAATCAAAGGCGAAAACATACTATCAGACGAATTTAATATGGGAGCTTTTTCAACTATAGTTTTAGATAATATGCCTACAAAAGAAATTTTAAAATTAGAAGATGAAATAAGTAAAATCGATAATGTTGCAATGGTAATTAGTACAGCAGATGTTTTAGGTTCAAATGTACCAGTTGAAATGTTACCAGATGAAATTCAAGATAAATTTTATAAAGATGGTTCAACAATAATGCTTGCAACATTTAAAGAAGGAATTTCAGACGATATAACAATTGAAACAATAGAAACTTTAAGAGAAATAACAGATGAAAGATGCAAAATAGGTGGAATGACAGCTGTTGTATTAGATACTAGAGATTTATCTAATTCTGAAATAACAATATATGTTTTAATAGCAGTAGTATTATGCTTAATAATTTTACAAATAGCTCTAGATTCATACATTGCACCAATTATATTACTTTTAAACATAGGAATTGCAATTTTATATAATATGGGAACAAATGTATTTTTAGGAGAAATCTCATATATCACAAAAGCAATAAGTGCAGTATTACAACTTGGTGTAACAATGGATTTTGCAATATTCTTATATCATAGTTATATGCAAGAAAAAGAAGCTGGAAATGAAAAAGAAAAAGCAATGGCATCTGCAATTTCAAAAACTCTAGTTTCAGTTGTAGGAAGTTCTCTTACAACAATAGCAGGATTCTTAGCATTATGTAGTATGAACTTAACACTTGGAAAAGATATTGGAATTGTTATGGCAAAAGGTGTTTTATTTGGAGTAATATGTGTAATAACAATTCTACCAGCTATGATATTAGAGTGTAATAAATTAATTGAGAAAACAAAGCATAAAGAAATTATGCCTAAATTTAAAGAATAAAAAACTTTTCTATAAAACATTATAAACTTACAATTTTAGCATTTATTATAATATTACCAATTGCTTTTTTTGGATATAAAAATACAGATGTATATTATAACTTAGACAAGAGTTTGCCTAGAAGTTTGCAAAGTATAACAGCAAATGAAGAATTGAAAGAAAAATTTAATATGGTATCAATGGAGTTATTACTATTAGATAAAAATGTTCCAGATAAAGATGTTAATGAAATGCTAGAAAAAATAGAAGATTTGGATGGAATTGAATGGAGTTTAAGTTTATCTAAAATTACAGAATTAGGAATTCCAAGAGAAATGATACCAAGTGATATTCTAGAAAAAGTTCAAAATGATAAATATCAATTAATAATTATAAACTCAAGTTATGAAATGGCAACAGATGAGTTAAACGAGCAAGTCGATAAAGTAAATGGAATTGTAAAAGAATATGACGAGAATGCACTTCTTGCAGGAGAAGGACCGCTAATGAAAGATTTAGTAGAAATAAGTAATCATGACTTTAACAGTGTAAATACAGTTTCAATAGCAATTATATTTATAATAATGATAATTGTATTAAAATCTATTTCATTACCAGTAATTTTAATATGTGTAATTGAATTTGCAATATTTATAAATATGGGAATTCCATATTTTACAAAAACAGAAATACCATTTATAGCATCAATAGTAATTGGAACAATTCAACTTGGAGCTACAATAGATTATGCAATTTTAATAACTACAAAATATATAACAAATAGAAAAAACGGAATGAATAAAAAAGAATCAATAGATTTAAGTTTAGGAACTTCAATATCATCAATTGCAAGTAGTGGATTATGTTTCTTTGGAGCAACATTTGGAGTAGGAGCATATTCAAAAATAGAAATGATAGGTTCATTATGTACATTAATGTCAAGAGGAGCAATAATAAGTATGATGTGCCGTAATTTTGGTATTACCAGCATTCTTACTACTATTTGATAAATTAATTTGCAAAACAACTATAGGAATGAGAAAGATAGAAAATTAAGTGGAGGGAAAATTATGAAGAGAGTTATTAAAAAATGTGTTTCAGGTATAATGTTATGTTCATTACTTACTTATACAATGCCGATTTTTGCATTTACTAATGAAGAAAGTGTTTATACCAAATTAGATAATTCAGGAAAAGCATATAAAACAATAATTAGCGAAACAACAGAAAATGAAGAAGGAACAGATACAGTTCAAAAAGAAGAGAGTAAAGAATTACCTGTTGAATGTAAAGTAAAATATGAATTAGATGGAAAAGAAATTCTAGCAGAAGAATTAGCAGGTAAAAGTGGAAAAGTAAAAATTACTTTAGAATATGAAAATAAATCAGAAAACCAAGTCACAATAAATGGTAAAAAAGAAACTTTATATACACCATTTTTTGTAGTAGCTGGAGCAATTATCAATAATGATAATAATAGAAATGTTGAAATATCAAGTGGAAAAGTAATAAATGATGGAAGTAAAACAATTGTTATTGGAGTAGCACTTCCAGGAATGCAAGAAAGTTTAAATATTTCTGAAAAAGATATAGATATTCCAAATAAAATTGAAATTACAATGGAAAGTACAAATTTTGAAATTGGAAATATTATGAGTTTTTGCACACCAAAAGTTATTGAAGAAGGAAGTTTTGATAAAATATCAGACAAATTAAATGAACTTTATACTCAAGTAGAAGATTTAAAATCAGCAAGTTTTCAAATTGAAGACGGAGCAGTTAAATTACAAGATGGAATTGGAACTTTAAAAGACGGTGCAAATAGCTTAAATAATGGAGCAAATGAATTAAATAATGGTGTAAATACTTTAAAAAGTGGAGCAAATGAATTAAACAATGGTGCAAATACTTTAAAAAATGGTACAGCAGAATATGTAAATAAATCAAAAGAATTTAATAGTGGAATGGAACAAGTAACAGCAGGTGCAAATAGCTTAAATGCAGGATACCAATCAATTGATGCAGGAATTACAAGTATAAGTGATAATTCAAATAAACTTGCAGTTGGTGCAGGAACTTTAAAAGATGGAATTAGCCAAGTAGTTGCAGGAGTTGATTCATTACAAACTAATTTAGGAACAATAAAAGCAGGTGCAGATGGCGTAGCTTCTGGATTAGGAAACTTGGAAACAGCAATACAAGGAGCAAAAAATATTGCAGATAGCTTAAGTTCAACAGTTACTGTTTCAGTAGATAATAGTTCTTCAAGAAATGCAATAAATTCAGCAATTTTAGCAAATGTAGAAACAATACAATCATTACAAACAGCAAATGGAGAAATTGAAGCACAAATAGCTAGTTTATCAGAATTTCCTGAAGCTCAAGAAAGTTTAAGAAATATTATAAATTCAAATAATTCCAAAATAGAAAACATTTCAAATAGCAATTCGCTATTAAATAATGCATTAGGAACATTAGCTACAACAGAACAAACTGTTGAGTTAAATAATATAAGCCAATTACAAGGATTAATTACAACTGTTTTATCAGGTATTACAAATGCAAATGGCGTAGCAACACAAGTAAGTGGTGGAATTAGTCAAGTTATAGATGGAGTAAATACACTTGCTTCAAATAAAGATACATTATTAGGCGGTGCAGAACAACTTGCAGGAGGATTAAATGAATTATCATCAGGTGCAAATACTTTAAAATCAGGTTCTAGTACAGTAAAATCTGGATTAGCAACAGTAAGTGCTGGAAGTACAACATTACTTGATTCTAATAAATTATTGCTAGAAGCAGCAGGAACAATATCAAAAGGAGCTAGTGACTTAGCAAATGGAACAGTTACATTAAATGATGGTGTAGTAAAATTATCAGATGGTTCAAACACATTAAAAGATGGAACAAATACTTTACTTTCAGGAACAGACCAATTAGCAAATGGAAGTAATGAATTAGTAGACGGTATAAAGAAATTTAACGAAGAAGGTATTATGAAAATTTACAACATGGTAAATGGAGATGTAAAAAATACTGCAAAACGTTTAGAAAAACTAGAAACATTATCTAATAATTACAATAAATTCGGAAGTGAAATTTCAAGAGATGAAATTAAATTTATTAACATTATTGATAGTATAAAAACAAGCGCTAAAGAAGAGTCAAAAGAAGAAATTATAGTTAATTCTGAAAATCAAAAAGAAGAAAATAAATAAGTTAAGTTTATTATCAAAAAAATAATAGTATAGTTTTATACTATTATTTTTTTACTCTTATAGAAATATATATTTTTTTATTTGTATATGATAAAATAAATTTGATTTAATTTAAAGAAGAGGTATTTTATGAAATTAGTTTCTATTCCTAAATATGAAGATTATAAATTAGATGCAATGTTTAATTGCTATAAATGGGATCCACAATTTTTAGATAATAATACAGTTGCTAAATATGCTTTAGTTTTAACTGAAAATGAACATAAAGAATTAGAATTATTAACTGAAAAAATTGATAAAGAAACAAGAATAGCTGAAAAAGTTTTAAATAACAATTTAAAAATTAACAAAACCATTAGCATTGCCAAATAAAATATGCAAAGAAATAAAAAAGATGAAAAATTATGAAGAGGATAAACACACAAGATTAATGAGATATGATTTTCATCCTATAAAAGAAGGTGGATTTGCTTTAAGTGAAGTAAATAGTGATGTTCCAGGTGGTTTTGCTGAAAGTTCATTAATACCACAAACTGCAATAGATTATATTCAAAATGATAAATATTATTTTATAAATTTTGGAGATATTCTAACAAATGCGATTTCTAAAAAAATCCCAGAAGGTGGAAAAATTATGCTTGTACATTGCACATCTTTTAGTGATGATAGGCAAGTTATGCAATTTTTAGGAGATAAATTAGAAACACTTGGATTTAAAGTTATTTATGGAGCCGCCGACCATGTAAATTTTGAAAACAACATGGCTTACAGCATTTTAGATGGAAATGAAACAAAGTTAGATGCCATATTTAGATTTACACCTCTTGAATGGTTAATTGATATAAAACCAAAACGTTGGCAGGGATATTTTGATACTATTACATCATGTTGTAATCACCCAATAGCTATATATGCTCAAACAAAGCGATTTCCATTAGTATGGGATTCATTAGAAAATTTAGGTGTAGATTTATCAACTTGGAGAAAATTGCTTCCAGAAACAATAGAAGTAAAAAAAGCTAAAAATAGAGATGGATATATATATAAACCAGCATGTGGGAGAGTAGGAGAGAAAATATCTATAAAAGAAGCATGCAAGGAAAATGAATATAGAGAAATCATTAGAGATGTAAAAATGCATCCAAAAAAATATTTAGCACAAAAAAGATTTAATAGTAAACCAGTAATAGGTGAAAATAATGAAAAATTTCATCTATGCTTGGGTTCATATAGCGTTGATGGAAAACATGCAGGTTATTATGCAAGAATAAGTAATACTCCACGTATAGATTCAAATGCTGCTGATATACCAGTTTTAATTGAAAGGAATTAGAAAATGACAGGTAAAGAAATATATAAAATATGGGCGCCTACTAATGATAAGTGGGTAGATTGGGTTAGACCCGTTCCATTTATAGCAATTAACGATAATTTAGAATCATATAAAACACCAGATTTATCAAATTCAAATATAAATTGTATAAATAAAGATGAGAATACAGCTATTATTGTAGATTTACCAGGATTAGAAAGCATAAAAGAAGGAATTGCTTTAGCCAAAATTGGATTTAGACCAATACCAGTTTATAATGGTACAATTGAGCAAGATGGTGCAAAAGCTACAACAGATAATAAATCTATTAGCATAGGACTAGTATATGGTGCTTCAAAATTAAAAGATATAGAGTTAGAAAATGAAGCACCACCAGCATTTTTATTAGATAGTAATCGTATGAATAGATTTAAAATGGATGTATCTGTTTTTGATAATAGTTGGGATATATATGACCAAGATGTTCCTTCTGCTGAATATTTTTTAAACAATCAAATTAATAAAATTGTAATTATAAGCAATTTAGTACAAAAAGATTTAAAAAAGATTTTATATAAATTTCAAAAACAAGGAATAGAGATTTATTTTACAAATGGTTATGAAAAGCCAAAAAAAATTAATATAAGAAAGCCTTTACAAAAAGAGAAAGAATAGAGGATAAAAAATGATTAAGTTTGAAGGAAATATAGTACAATTTGGATTTGGTGCAGTTGGAAAAAGCTTTTATGAAAAAGTATCAAAAGAAATCAAATTTAATGAAAATAAGTATCATGTTATTACTAGAGAAAAATGTGAATTTCAAGCATACATAAACCTTGATGGTATGGTAGCAAATTTCCATGTAATGGATATAAACAAAGAAAATTTTGAAGAAGTTTTTGGAAAATATTTAAATGAGGGAGACTTGCTTATAGATTTTGCAGACACAGTAGGAACAAGAGATATATGTAGATGGTGTGCAGAAAATGATATCATGTATTTGAATACAGGAGAGGCAGACTGGCCAGAAAATTGGTATAGCATTTTTAATGAAAACAGATTAAAAACAGCTATGAAGCAAAAATACAATAATAAATATCCAATAGTACTACAACATGGAAATAATCCTGGGCTTGTTTCACATTTTGTAAAAGCTGGGATTGAATATATTGTAAATACTCAGTTTAAAAAGAATAAAGAATTAAAAGAATTTATTAAAGAAAATAAATTTAATAAAGTAGCTCAAAAATTAGGAATAAAAATGATACATGTAAATGATATAGACCTGCAAGAAGTAAATAGTAATGATGAAAATATTTTATTTAATACATGGTGCATAGATTCATTTTTCTTTGAGATGCTTAGTGAATCAACAGTAAATGTAGGTACGCATGAAAAAATAGATTTTGAAGATGAGTGTAAATATTTAGATAAAAACGATGGATTTTTAGAATTTAAGAAATTAGCAGTAGATACAAAATGTCGTACATACTATCCAAACGGGAAATTTGAAGGATTTTTAGTTCCTCATGAAGAAACAATAACAATTGCGAAAAGGTTTAGAAGTAGAAGAGGATGGAGAAGTAATTTACAGACCAACAGTTATGTTTTTATATTCTCCTTGTAAGTCTGCTCAAAAATATTTTGAGCAAGCAAAAGTAAATGATTATCTAAATCCAGATCCAAACAAACCATTAGATTTCGAAAATGAAAATGGGGAAGCAGTTGTTAGAGGATATACATATCCACAAAAAGCTGATATTGTTTATAGAGAAAATATAGCAAACGGTACAGAGTATGTAGGAATATTGCTAATAGGAGAAAATTTTGAGCCTGTATGGGTAGGAAACAGAATAGAAATGCCATACTTATATAAGCATGAAAAAGGTTCATTTTGGCAAACACCAACTATCACACCAGTATCAATGTCTGCATTAGCAGGTGTTTGCTGGATGTTAAAAAATAAAGACAAAGGCGGAATTTATTTTCCAGATGATATACAAGATTATAAATATATTTTAGAAATTGCCGAAAAGTATATTTCTAAAACAATATATAAAACTTTTGATAAAGAAACAATAAAAGATAATTTAAAAATAGATTATTCAAATTTGCAAATGAAGGATATTTTTATATAGTGCTATTAATAATCTGAAAATGAGGCATGCAATGCATGCCTCATTTTCAGATTAAAAGATAAAAAAAGCTGTATTGACTTATAAAAATATTATAAATATACTTAGTATAAGTTTAATATAAAGGAGAAATAAAATGAAAAAAATTCTAAAAATTGGAATAATAATATTAGTACTTTTACTTTTAATAGCAATACCTATGGGAATTACTTGTATAAGAAATTATCAAATATATGAGAAAATTGAAAATGCAGGAAATGAATTCTTTAATTCTTCAAATTATCAAATTATAAGCAAAGATAGTATGGGAAATAATAGCTATCTTTATTTTAAAAATGATATATGGGTGTTAGAAAGAATTGGAGATACAAAAGATGATACTGTAGATGTTTATTGGAAAAATAACGCTACAGGAGAAGAAGTTTTTACTTATCAAAAAATTTATGAAGCACAAGGAGCATCTGTTAGTTATGATGAAACAATCCCAGATTTAAAAAAACTAGCAACATTACAATTTTCTAATAAATCATTATTTAATATAATAACAGAAGAAGATGGTTGTTATGTTGTTAAAAGAAGAGGCGATGGCTGGGAAACATTATACGATAAAGAAACAGGATTACCAAAGAAAGATAGACAAGTATTAAATGGAAAGGTAATGACAGAAGAAGAATATATATTTGAACTTAATACAGTAACAGATGAGATGTTAGAAAAACCAGTACCAATTCCAGTTGAATAATTATGACGTAAAAAACTTAAATACATATATTAAAATTTATTTCGCAAAACAAAAAATAAGGTGTTCTATTACTAAGGACACCTTATTTTTGTTGCTTATGTAACGTTCATTTTATTTTTATGAATTGTAATAATTTCAACAGATACTGTGTAAAACAAATATAAAAAAGTAAATATATTATTATTCAAATATCTAAAAAATATTAAAAAATAAAAATTTTTGAAACAAAATTATTACTTTTGGTACACTAATATATAGAGGAGATAGAAGAAATGTTTTATTATACCGAATGATAAAAATGACAAATATGATAAAAACAAATGCATTGTGATTGTAATAAAAATATGATATAAAATAATTATAAAAAGGAGATATAATAAAATAATATATTTTATTATATTAAGCTAGCTTTCTCCAAATAATAAAAATTAATAGGTAATTAAAGGAAAAATGTTTTTTAATCAATTAAAAAGTCTTTATAGAAATAAAGCAAATAAAATATATATCATAATGTTATTTATTCTATTTTTGATTTTTAATATTAGTTTAAAGATAAGTACTATTGCTTATAACTATTATAATGAAAAAATAGAAAGTGACTATATAGATTTAGCAAGAAATATAACAATAAATGATGTAATTGAATTATCTGAAGAAGATATACTGGAAATTAAGAAAAAAAAGCATATAGAAAATATTTATAGTGAAATATTAGAAATTCCTTCAGGAAACATTAAAACATATCATATTTGGGTTGATGATTGGTCTAATGTTAATTCTGTTATAAAATATTTTGATAAGATTGGAATTAGGTGTACAAGATCTTTTGGAGGACCTGAATATGATAAATTGTTTAATAGTTATGAAAATGCACAAATTATACTAAAAACTACTATATCAGTTGTACTTATAATTAATGTGGTATTATTTATAAGTTGTTGGAAAAATATGTTTAGAAATGAAGAAAAAAACATTAATATATTAAAAATTATTGGATATAGAAAATCTATAATAGAAAGAACAAAAATAGTTATATGCGTAAGTATTTCACTGATAATATATTTGTTAACTAATGTAGTAGTCAAAAACATTATTAGTATTTTCTTATAAAAATCTATTAATTCTTATTAATAATATATGGAGGTAATTTTATGAAAATATTAAAGATAACTATAACTTTAATGGTATTACTAATGTTAACATTATATTTACCAGTTAATGTAAAAGCGTTTACTGAAGATAATGATAGAATTATAAACGAAAGAAAATTATATAATGGAACTATAAATAATATTAATGAATCAATAATGCCAAGATATTCAACATATACTTTTAACAATATGTCTTTTAAAAGATCTACAATAATAAGCGTAACAAGGTCGTCTACTAATACAGGAATTAGTATGTTTATTAAGCCAAATGGTCATTATGTAGAAGTTGCAATATTTGAAGCTGGTTCTTCAACTAATGTAATTGGTACTGCCAAAATTGCTAATGTAGGTGTATATAGTTCATTAAATTGGAGTAATTCCGAATTAGGAAATATAAAAAATGTAGATGTATTTATAACTGCATACTCAAATGTGGATGTTAGTCTAGAAGGTTCTTTTACATATTAATAATGAGGAAAATTTAGGAAATGCTAGATTAGTGGCATTTCCTAAATTTGTTTGGAGGATTTATGGGTAAAATAGAAATAGTTGATGGTTATAAAGAATATATAAAGAATAAAGAAAAACTTGTTATATTAAAAAATGTTAATATAAATTTTGACGTTGGAAAGCTATATGGAATTATAGGAAAATCTGGAAGTGGCAAAACTTCATTGTTAAATATTATAGGAACAATTGATAATCTTACAAGAGGACAATTAATAATAGATGGACTTGAAATAAATAATATGAAAGAAAAAGATATTTCAGATTTAAGAAGAGAAAAAATAGGTTATATATTCCAAGAATTTTATTTAAATGATAACTTAACATTAGAAGAAAACGTAATGCAACCTATGTATATTAACCCTGAATATAATAGAAAGAAAATAAAAGATAAAACTGATAATCTAATAAGTATGGTTGGATTAATAGATAGAAAAAAACACTATTCTAATGAATTATCAGGCGGAGAGCAACAAAGGGTTGCTATAGCAAGAGCTCTTGCTAATAATCCAGATATAATTTTAGCAGATGAGCCAACTGGAAATTTAGATAAAAAAAATGAAAAAGAAATTTTTAAAATATTAAAAAAATTAAGCAAGAATGAAAAATGTGTCATAGTTGTATCTCATAGTGACACAATTTACGAGTATGCTGATAATATATTTAAATTAGATGAAGGAAATTTATTAGAAATATGAGGATAAGCACTTTTTTTTTCTTATTAAGACAAAGATTAAAGGTAAATACTAAAATTAATATTATTTTAATTATAATAATGAGTTTAATTTTAGTTAACTTACTGTGTAGTAATTTAATTGCATACTCAATTAGTCAATATATTAATTCTTTTGAAAAAAATATTGAATTAAGAACAATAAGAGGATTTTCATATAGTCCAAATAATTATGAAAATATAAAAGAAAAAATAGAAAAAATAGAAAACGTTGAAATGGTTGTAAGTCAATATGAGAAAAGAGTTATAGCAACAGAATATTGTAAACAATTTGAAAATGGAAATACAGATGGATTTATTGAAATACATCCAATAAATGTAAAAACATGTCCAGAAATTATTTGTGGTAGAAGAATTACAAATAATGATAAATATGTAATTATATTGCCTAGTAAAATATATGCTAATTCTGAATATAGGAATTTTATTTCAAATGATGAATTTATTGAAACTAATAGTTTAATTAATAAAGATATAGATGTGAAATTTGAAACAGAAAATAATGAACCAGTTATAAAAAAATTCAAAGTAATTGGAATTTATGATAGTAATATATATAATGATACGAAAACTCCATATATACCAAGTAAAATAATAAAAGAAATTAATGATGAGATTGGATATATTCCAAATACATTTCAGTTAAATATTGTTGTAGATAAATTAGAAAATTTGGAATATGTTAATAATTATATATATGAAAATAATATTATTCAAAAAAATAGTTTACAAAATGAAATTGAAAAGACATCAAGAAATATGTCTATTTTAGAAACAAATTTTTCTCAAGAAACAGATATTTCATTAGATACTCTAGATATTTTAAAAAAAATATCTTATTTTTTAGTTATAATATCGCTTGTTTTATTTTGTATGATGTTATTGGCAATAAATGTTGATAAAGTATATTTTTCTTCGATAGATATAGGAATTATGAGAATACAGGGATACACAAAAAAAAATATTCAGTTGATAACTATTGTAGAAAATATTATTCTTTGTATTACAAGTTTCTTTATTTCTGTAATAATATTTACTATTATAAAATATATCATAATAATAGCAATTAATTATTATATAAGCATAGATTCAATAGGAATTACATTTAATGAAATAAAAGAACAATTGTATTATATAAAACAAATTTCTTTAAAAATTAATGTTTTTTATTTTGCTATTAATTTATTAATAGTAATATTAGCAGAAATATGTAATACATATTTAATTAATAAATTAACATTATCAAAAACAATTTCTCAAAATTTAAAACGAAAATAAAGATATTATTGAAAATTTGAATATCAATAAATAATTCAAGATTATTCAAATGATAAAATTGATAAAAACGATAAAAATGATAATATTGACAGATGTAATTTACGGTACTATAATGTTCAAAGCATTTCAATTTCTGTGTAGAAATGCTTGAAGAGGTTAAACTGTAGGAATTAATAATTATTATTTATGCAGAATAACTAAATATTGTTGTTTTGTATCGAGAAATGTAAGCAACTTTTGAGAGGAGTACTAACATGAAGAAAAATACAAAACGGATTATTGCAATCTTTTTTGCCTGCATGATTATGCTGACACTTTCTGTTCCTGCATTTGCTGCTGGAACAAATCATTTTCCGTATTCATCCGCTAATCGATTAAACACTAATTCAAGTGATTGGAAAACCATTGCATATTCGGATAATGGATTTAGTTGCAAGGTGTATATTCAATCAAATAGAAATAGCAGTATTCGGATGTTGGATGGAAGCGGTAATATTGTTTGGCAGGAAGTGGGATGCCAGCCAGCAACAGGTTACAGAATTTATGATTGCGGTTCAAATGTTTATACTATCCAGATAAAAAATCAAACAGGGACAGGATATGCATGGGCAAGCTACTATAGCGAACTCTAATAATCAATAATTTCTCTCACAAAACAACAATTAAATAAGGTGTTCTAATATTAAGAACACCTTATTTTTGTTGTTTATATAACGTTTATCACAAATATAATACCGCTTGTCGAAAATTGTATTAAACAAATTTTTTTTGGAAATAAGTATGCTATAATTGGATAATGAGGTGAAATAATGAATATTAATGTTAAAACTAGTATATCAAATAAATTTAAAGAAATAATTGTTGGAATAGAAGCGCCTAAGTTATCTCAAGAGGTACAAAATATTATAGATTATGTATCTGATTTGAATTCATTACCAAGTCAAATTATTGCAAACAGAAATAATGAGATATACCTTGTAGAGCTAAAAGATGTAATGTGTTTTTATAGTAAGGATAAGTATAATTATATAAGAACAAAAGATAATGAATATAGGGTTAAATATAAATTATATGAAATAGAAGAAAAGTTAAATAAAAGAAGTTTTATAAGAATTTCTAAATCTTGTATTGTAAATTTAGAACAAGTTGAATATTTTGATACAAGCATATTAGGAACTATAAATGTAAAATTAAAGGATAATACGAAAGAAGTTGTTTCGAAAAGAAATATATCTAGTGTTATGAAAATCTTAAATGAAAGGGGAAATATATAATGAATAATAACATTAAGAAAATAATTATAGCCTTGTTTATTTTTGTTCTTTCAACAATATTAATATATATGACTTGTACAATTAATAAAATATTTTGCTGGTGTAATGAATATCAAATCTCATTATTTAATACCCATATATCAGATGAATTTATTTTAAATGATCTTGATAAAAATAAAGTAAATGAAATAGGAGAAATTATTGGCAATTATGCTAATACATTAGAATTAAGTAAGGGAAATAAAAATTTCGAAGGAGATAAAAGTTTTTATTTAACTGAAAATGGAAAGAACTATTCAATAGCTGAACAATTTAATCCATTAGGATATTCTATATGGAGTTATATGCAAGGAGAATTAGCAACAATTTTTTCACAATACATAGAAATTTCAATCTTTTTTGGCGCAACAATATCTCTTATATATTTAGTAGTTATGAATAATAAAATTAATTATGCATTAAAGTTTATATTAGGATATTTAGGGATTTTAATTGTAGTTCCACAAATTTATTCTTATTATATTACACAACATTTTGGTGGATTAGAAGTATATAGTTTATGGACTGTAGGATTTTATATATTATATACTGTAGTGTTTGTTTTATTGCTTTTTACTAATTATATTATAAATGCAAGAATAACAAAAAAATTAAATAAAAGTATTAATCAACATAATCAAAAAATGGGGTAAAAGGAGAAATTATGAAAGTTGAATCAAAAAAAGAAAAATATAAAGAAGCTACTATAAGAAATATTATTGAAAAAGAATTAGAAAGTTTAAATTATAACTTTGAATATATAGGAACTCGATATATAGCAGATGCTATTTATTTATTATATTCTTTAAAAATGTATTATAAATTTAGTCTTGAAAGTGATGTTTATCCTGCAATTGCTAATATGTATGGAGATAATTCAAATGCAATAAAAGGAACCATCACTTATGCAACCGATAAGATGTTTTTTGATTGTGATGAAAGAATTTTGAAAAAATACTTAGATGATAAGAATAATAGAGTTTCTAAGCCAGGTCCTAAAACTATAATTAGAGCAGTATTAAAAAAGATAAAAAATTATCCAGATTGAAAATTAAATTCAATCTGGATATTTTTTTACTAATCTATTGTTCTTTCAATAGGAGTTTCACGTTTTACTAACATAATGGAATTATCATCTTGTACTTCACATTTAAGACCAGCATCTTCAATAGCTTTAGTTGTTCGATATAGTTCTTGAGCGACTTGTAAGCTATAATTTTGCATTTTTATATAAGAATTCACTGCAATTCCAAGAGCTATTATTAAAATAATTATTATAACTAAAAATATTTTACTTAATTTGTTCATAAATAAATTCCCCCTTTAATAAATTATATCATATATGGATTCTATGTAAATAAAAGATAAAAAAAGTAAAGAAATTAAATATATAATTATTCTAATATTCAAAAAATATCAAAAAAATAAAAATTTTTGAAACAAAATCACTACTTTTAGTACACTAATATATAGAGGAGATATTATATGAATTGAATAAAATAAGGACTCCCAATTGAATTTATTTTTCAATTGGGAGTTTTAACTTTTTTTCTAAATTTTTTTATAATTTTGAAACTTTTTTTGAAAAACTATTATCTATATAAATGAAAGGAGTTTTAAATGGATATAAAAAATTTAGAAAAATTCAATGAAGTATATAATGGAACATACAAAAATACATTAAAATACATATTGTTGCATTGTAATAATTTGGATGATGTAAAAGATTTAGTACAGGATACATATTTGGATTTTTATAAATATTTATCAAAGAAGAAAATCAAAAAAATTGAAAATATTGATAATTATATTATAGGAATTTCAAAAAATGTCTTAAAAAGATATTATCATTCAAAAGAAAAAGAGCAAAAGTATATATCTATACATAAAGATGATTGTATAGATACTGAATTAGTTTCTGATGAGGATTTAGAAATGCAATTTATATCAAAAGAAAATGTTGAAGAAGTATGGAAATATATAAAAAGTAAAGATATAAAAATTGCAAAAATATTTTATTGTTATTATCATTTAGATATGAAAATAAATGAAATATCTTACGAAATGAATCTAAATGAATCTACAGTAAAAAACTATATTTATAGAACAATAAAGGAATTACAACAAATTTTTGAAAAGGAGGAAAATATAAATGTATAAAAATAAAATATTAAATGAATATTTAGATGAAAAAAATAGTATTTATAGTGATATTTATTCTCAAATAGTTAGAAAAAATAGTACTAAAAAAAGACTATTGAGTTTAGTTGCAACTTTATTTATAGTTGTAGTATTAGGAACTACTACATCTTCAATATATGCAAAGAAGAATTGGGATGAAGAATACAAAAAATATCAAGAAAGATATATAAATTGTGCTAATGCAACTATAGATGTTGAAGAAGGAAAATTTAATACAAAAAATTTGGATATGGAGTATATATATCATGATGGTTTTGGAATTAAACTTGATTCGATTTTTTTTACTGAACATAATTGTTTAATAGATGTTGATATATATAAGGAAGAGGAAAGAAGAGACTGCAATGCATTTGAATTTAGTTATGCCATATACGATGAAGATAACAACATATATGCAGTAGACGAACGTTTTACTTTTGGTGCCACAGGTTCTATGCATTATAAGAAAAAGTTATGTAGAGAATTAGGATTAAAATATAGTTCTAATTCAGGAATTCCAAAAGAAATTGTAAATCAAAGAGGTTTGAATCCAATTTTGGTAGAAGATGAAAGAAATATTATGAGATTAGATTTAAGAAGTGCTATAGGATTTCCTAAAAGCAAAAGAATTTATATAAGAATTTTTGATTTAGGATATGCATTAGTAAATCAAGTTGAAAATGATAATAATCTAGAAATTATTGATGCTGAAAACATTTCATTATCAAATTCTGAGTGGCAATTTGAAATAGATATACCAGAAGAATTTTATTATCGAACCTATACCAACTTAATACCTTCAGATAATATAGAAGGTGTTGATGTTATTGATGCAATTTTATCATCAGAATCTGCATTATTAATAAGTATAAATACGGAATATTTTTTAATGGATATAGCTAGAGGAATAACTATTTTAGATGAAGATGGAAATAGTTATACTTTGTCTAATTTAAATGATTCAGATAAAAGTAATATACAAATGTTATTTAATTTAGAAAAGAATGTATTGAATAAGAAAATATATTTAAACGTAGATATTCCAGAACATGATATAAATAGGAAAATAGAATTAATAAAAGAATAAATAAATAAAAAAACTGTAAATAAGAATATTTACAGTTTTTTTATATAATTCTAATGACCGCCTCCGGCCTCCTCCGCCACCACGGCCACCACCGCCATAGCCATATCCGCCACTACCATGTGCAGAATGTGCTGTACGAACAGCTCTGTGAGTTGCTGTCCTAAACGAACGAGAATGAACGTGGAAGCATCTTGAGTGATAATGTGAGTAACTATTAATCATTGGACTCATATTCATTTCTGGGCATCTAACTTTAATTGCTGCAAGTACTTTATCAGAAATACCAAAAGCAGTTGCATAAACTAAATATTGTTCCCAAAAGGTAAGTTCTACTAACACTACGTTCATTCATAAGAGTTTCACTATTTAAGAAATTATATAGTCCTTTCCATTTTTGATATTCATCTTCTCCAAATTGAGTAAGTAACATGTAATTATTAGAAATATTTTTAAAGTAAAGTGCTGTACCAATTAGTGTTAATCCTAAAATAATGAATCCTCCAAATGCATAATCTATGTAAGTATTAGCTAATGTCAAAGTACAAAATACACCTAATATAACTCCAAAAAGAGCAAATAATATAGCAATGAAAATTAAGCCATCTTTAATTTGTGTGTAATCTGCTTTTTGGAAATATCCTTCATAAACTCCAACATTAATAATTGAACTATTCATACTATTAACAAATGAATTTGTATTTTCATAGTCATTTGCAACTTTATTTTGAAAATCTTTCATTGATATTTCATCGCCTTTAGAGTGTCTAATTATCAAGTTAAAATATAGTTCTTCTGCTTGAGATAAAGGCTCTAATTCTTTTGCATTTTCAAAAGGACTATCAACTGGAAATACAATTAATGGAGTAGGCTTTTGAGTAACAACTATTTTTACATTGTTAAAAGTCCAATCTCTATCACTTTCTATTTTTACAAGTTCTATGTAATGTTTTCTAACTAAACTTAAAAGTGTTGCAGCATAGCCATCTTCGGTTCTATCTTTTTGCTTATCTTTACAAAATGCAAAAGTTGATACGAAGTGTGGGTCTAAATTACTAGGAATATCTCTAAAATAGTCAAATTTCATTTCAGGTTCATGTAAGATGTTACCTTTTCTTATTATACTATCAATGTGTGATGCAAGAAGAATTATTAAAATAGAAACAAAAGAGCAAACAGCAAATATCATTGATTTTATAACAAAATATTTTATTGGACTTATATCATATTCTTTTTGTTCTTCTAAAATTTCATCTAATGCATTAGTTGAAGTATAATAATTGTTTGGTGCATATTCTGTAAAAGCGTGCTTATCTGGTCCATAAGAAACTAACGAAAATTCTATGTATTGATTAGCAGGCTTGAATTTTAAATCAGATTTGTCTAAATTAAATGAAAATGTGTGATATCCAGGGTTCACAGAATCTGATTCTTCAACTGGAAATGTATAAGCATTTGTACCATAAGTATGTACAGTATAATTTCCTACTGAAGGCATGCAATCTTTTGGAAACAAGATTTGTCCTTTAAATGACTTCAGATGCTTTATGGAATCTTCAGAATAAAGTGCTAAATATAATTCAGAACAATCAGCATATTTTAAAGATGCATTTTTTATTTCATATTCTATTTCATATACAGGTTTTTCACGATAAAGACCATCTACATAGAAAAATACACATTCATATCTTCTGCTATATTCATTGTAAGGTCCAGGACTGTGAAACCATTTTCCAGGTCCATATCCGCCTTTTGTATTAACGTAATCTTCATCTTCCCAATATAATCTAGGACTTTCCTCAAATGCAATTTTAGTACCATCTGGAAGAACTTGCTTTACAGAATTAACATTGTATGTAATATCTAATCCATCAATATTATCTTCTGGTAAGTCACGCCATAATTCCCAAAACAAATTTGATTTTGATGCAGCATGAATATCAAATGTTAGTCTTTCAGTAACTTTTACTGAGCCACCTTTGCCCAAAGAATCTTGAACTACAGCTGTGTAATCAACATCTGTTATTCTGGCATAATCAAATGGATTTAAATTTAGTTCTTCTTCTTGAGCATAGCAAAAGAACAAGAATATAAAAATAAAAGCTACGAAAATAAATTCTTTTACAGGAAAATTTTTCATTATATACCTTCCTTTAATTATTAAATTATCGAATTTAGTATATATGTAAAAAGGAAAATTGTAAATAGAATTTGATATGCTTTGTACAAAATTTTAACTCTTTTCATAGTATATAAAAGAATAGTAAATGAAAGGAGTTTTTTATGGCAAAAATACTTGTATATAACAATGTTACAAATCGTATGGAAACATATTATCGTGGAGAATCACAAAGCATGCCTTACAATTCAAATAGAACTTTAACTGTAAGAGAGTTTAGAGGTTCAAGTAATTCTGGACTTTTATGGACAGATAGAAGAGCAATGCAGGCATGGAATAGTTTTAGATATATTTATGGCAGACCAATTTATGTTGGATATGCATTTAAAAGACCTTGGGAAGGCGGACACTCAAATCTTTCACAACATTATGCAGGAGTTGCTTTTGATGTTGGTCAAAATTTAGATGAAGCAGGGAGAAATGCAATGCGAAATCTAGCTGTAAATTCTGGAATTTGGAATTACGTCGAGCCCGCAAATCTTACACCACGCTGGGTGCACTTTGATGAACGTCAAGTGTTAGCTGGATATCCAATAATAAGACAGGGAAGCAGAGGAGTATATGTTTGTATAGCACAAGATGCGCTTTCAACACTTGGATACGATACAGGTGGATTAGATGGTGTATTTGGAATTAGAACAAATAGCTCAGTTATATCTTTCCAAAATAAAAATGGATTAACAGCAGATGGAATTATAGGAACAAATACATGGAATAGCTTGATGAGCCAAGTAGTAGGAAAGGGTGCAAGTGGCACAACAGTACTAGCAACAAATTAATAAGATAAATCCACAATTTATTAATAGATTGTGGATTTTATATTTGTAAAAAATTTAAAATTCCTCTTGCCAAAAAAAATAAATATGATATAATGATTTAGAAATTAGGAATAAATCCTAATTTAAGGAGATTTTATGAAAAACTATTCAAGACAGAGAGAAGAGATTATAAAAGTCGTCCAAGAATCACACGACCACAAAACAGCAGAAGAAATTTACATGATTGTTAAAGCACAAGACCCAGCTGTAAGTAGAAGTACTGTATACAGAAACTTAGGGTTACTAGTTGAAAACAACATTATAAATAAAATTTCAATGCTAGTAGGACCAGATAGATATGATTATATAATGAAACCACATAATCATGCTATTTGCACTAAATGTGGGAAAGTATTTGATTTTGATTATAATTTCGAATATGAAAAAATAAAACAAATAGTTCTTGAACAAACAGGAATAGAAATCTCAAATAAGGGAATTGCATTGGAAGGACTATGCGATTCTTGTAAAAATAATAAAATTTAGGAGGAATCAAACATGCCAGAATTAAAAGGTACAAAAACAGAGAAAAATTTAATGGAAGCTTTTGCTGGAGAATCACAAGCAAGAAACAAATATACTTATTTTGCAAGTAAAGCTAAAAAAGAAGGATATGAGCAAATTGCTGCTATATTCCAAGAAACAGCTGACAATGAAAAAGAACATGCAAAAATGTGGTTTAAATTATTAAATGGTGGAGAAATCTCTACAACAGCTGAAAACTTAAAAGCAGCAGCAGAAGGAGAAAACTTCGAATGGACAGATATGTATGATAGAATGGCTAAAGAAGCTAAAGAAGAAGGATTTGACAGAATAGCTTATTTATTTGAAGCTGTTGGAAAAATAGAAAAAGAACATGAAGAAAGATATAAAAAATTATTAGAAAACGTTGAAGGTGAATTAGTATTCAGCAAAGACGGAGATAAAATTTGGAAATGTAGAAATTGCGGACACATTTGTGTTGGTAAAGAAGCTCCAAAAGTTTGCCCAGTTTGCGAACATGCACAATCATACTTCGAAATCAAAGCTGAAAATTATTAATAAAAGTTGGCGAAAGCCTCTAATATTAAATAAAAACTCCTATGATATTCTCATAGGAGTTTTTTGCTATAGCTTATACTATAGCAATCTATAAAGGAGTATATATGAAAAAGCAAGTTAATTAGATTTTAAATAATCATCAAAAAATACACCACACATAACAGAAAATAGGCCACAAACAATACCTGCTTGAATTATAAAAACTCCTAATTTCAAAATTATGAATGATGTAGAACATGTATAATATGTAAGTAGGGTAATAATCCCTGCAATTCCTATAAATAAAGATGCTAGTAATAAATATTTTACTAGTTTTTTTATTTTATTATCTTTTATAGATTTAATAAGTTCTCTCATTTGCAATCTCCTTAAAATTAATTACTATAAATAAATAATAACATCTTAAAATGCAGAAAACAAATGAAATTATTACCACTGTTAAGCTTTAGCTGTTACAGTGGTAATAGTTAAAAAATTTATTTTTTAACTACATATAATTACTGTTAAGCTTTAGCTGTTACAGTGGTAATAGTTAAAAAATTTATTTTTTAACTACATATAATTACTGTTAAGCTTTAGCTGTATACTGGTAATATGTTGCTTTTTAACGTCCAATGAAATATACTTTCTGAATATATTTGCAATAAAAAAACCTTATACCCAAAGGTATAAGGTTTAAAAACTTTATTTTACAGTATTTAATAATTTTGCTAAAGATGATTTTTTTCTAGAAGCTGTATTAGCTTTGATAACACCTTTTGTGCAAGCTTGATCTACTTTTTTAACTGCTTCTTTGAATGCTTCTTCTGCTTTTGATTTATCTCCTTCTGCTACTGCAGCTTCAAATGTTTTAACAGCTGTTTTATAAGCAGATTTTACCATATTATTTTGTAATGTTTTTTTCTCGATTACACTAACTCTTTTGATAGCTGATTTAATGTTTGGCATTTATTTTGCACCTCCTCTTAGTTCATAAAGTAAATTTTACTTCAAATATTTTAACATGAATAACTTTAAAAATCAATAGTTTTGTTAAAAAAAGTTAACACTGTTAAAAATTCACAAAAAATTCACAAATATTGTTCAGAATAATTCTCAATAATTATTGTATTATCAAAGATTCTGTGATATATTGAGGCAAAATAATACCGTACAAAGGAGGATTTTATGATAGCTTTAGGTTGTGACCATGGTGGTTATGAATTAAAAGAAGAAATAAAAAAATACTTAGAAGAAATTGGAATAGAGTACAAAGATTATGGAAGTTACGATAAAGAAAGAACAGACTATCCTATTTTTGCAGAAAAAGTAGCAGAAGCAATTCAAAGAAAAGAATGCCAAACTGGAATTTTAATTTGCAAATCAGGAGCTGGTATGACAATAGTAGCAAATAAATTCAAAGGAATTAGAGCTGCTCTTGGAATTAACCAAGAAGTTTCTAGAGCTTCAAAAGCAGATGATGATATAAACGTATTAGTTTTACCATCTCAATATATAACTGAATCAGAAGCAATTGCAAGTGTTAGAGCTTGGATAGGAACTCAATTTAAAGGTGGAAGATATTTAGAAAGATTACAAATGATTAAAGAAATAGAAAAAGATAATATGAAATAGAGAGGTTTATTACCATGTGGGGAGATATAGTTATAGCTTTCACAATAGCATTTTTGACAGCTTTTATGGCAACGCCACATACAATAAAATTAGCTAAAAAAGTAGGAGCAGTAGATACACCTCAAGATGCAAGACGTATTAATAAAATTACAATGCCAAGACTTGGTGGACTTGCTGTAATTGCAGGATTTTTTGTATCTATAATATATTTATTGATTGTAATGACTATAGAAGATAAAATAGATTTATGGCAAGACAGTTATTTAACTAAATTAATAGGGTTTTCACTAGGTGCTTTAATTATTGGAGTTGTATGTTTTGTAGATGATGTAAAAGGAGTTCCTGCTTTAGTAAAACTTATAGCACAAATAATATCTGCAATAGTTGTAGTAAGATTTGGAATAAAAATAGAAAACTTAGATATTCCATTTTTACATTTAGAAGGAATTGGAACAGGTTTTTATACAATACTTACTGTTGCTTGGATTGTAGGAATAACAAACGCAATGAATCTTATTGATGGACTAGATGGACTTTCAACAGGGATTTCAATAATATCTTGTTTATCATTATTAATAATATTTTCATTAAATGCATCACCTATAATTTCAATAGTATTAATAACAGCATTAGGTGGAGCTTTATGTGGATTTTTACCATATAATTTCAATCCTGCAAAAACATTTATAGGAGATACAGGTTCAAACTTTTTAGGATATTGTTTATCAATAATATCAATTTTAGGTATAGCAAAAACATATACAGCAATAGTAATTGTTGCACCACTTATGGTTCTTGCATTACCAATTTTTGATACACTATCTTCAATAGTTAGAAGAATTATTCATGGAAAATCATTAAAAGCAATAATTGAACCAGATGCTGGACATTTACATCATAAATTATTGAAAAAAGGATTTACACAAAAACAAGCAGTTCTAATTTTATATGGAATAACAGCAATATTTGGAATGTTTGCTATTATTTTAATGGATAGTGGAATCTGGAAAGCCTTATCATTTGCTATAATTGTTTGTATAATAATTGCAATGGGATATAAGGAATTCTTCAAACAAAGATTACTAGTAGATACAAGCGATACAGAAAAAGAAGAAAATAACAAAGAATAAAGTATTTTAAGAAAACTTACTTTATATAGTAGGTTTTCTTTTTTTATTTCATTTAAATAAAGGACTATGCTAACTTTTGCATAAATAAGCCGAAAGGCACGCTAAATATAGCGTGCCTTTCAAGATTTTTATTTTAAATCTGTTTACAGTCTTTTGCCTTTCTGCGTGCTGTGAGCAGGGGCAATAATGTTGTTTCCGCTGGACGGCTTAATAGTGCTCGCCAGTCCCGAAAGAGATTCAGAAACACCATCAATCCGCGCCTGAGTCTGACCTCTGCCAAGCATATCAATTTTATAGGTTTCAAGAGTTCTGGACTCAGAAACCATGGAGATAATGCCAAGCATCAAATCCACAATGGATTTCTCCTCGCGGATTTTAATTACATGCTCAGGGGCAAGGAGTTTCTGCCAGCAGGACGTAATATCAGATTCAAACCTACGACCGCAGTATTTATTCAGAAGCATAAATACGTTGTCGCCCGTTTTCTCTCTGAGCAGTCCAAACGGTTCAATTCCGCCTTCCAAACACTCGATTCCGAATTCTTTTGCCTGAGTTTTGTTGACAGTGGGATAAGGCATCTCATCACCGATAAAGAACACAATCGGCTTACTGCCAGGAGCAAACCGGGTATTCTTGTACAGGTAGTATGCCATAAGTTCGTAAGATTCCTTACGCTGGCCACCGCCATTGCCCTCAAGAACAAGTTTCTCAATCCAGGAATCGATTTCAATGCCTTTGGCAAAATTGCCAATCTGCATAGGATAATCGTCAGTATATGCGTCGCCAACAGCGCAAATGACGATATCAAAATCCTTCAAATATCCTTTCTGCTCGATTTGCCCATAGAACATAGGAAGTTTATCGTAAACCACCTTGGCAAAATCGATATTGGAGCCAGTAACATCGATAACGATGATAATGGGAGTTTTGGTTTTGCTTTCCAAAACCTTTCCATTAGCTTTCATGCAGGAGAGGAGCGTGGAAGAGCTGAGCCTTTCCGAAGAATAAGAACTTGCACCAAAATTGCTGTAACTGCTACTGCCCCAACCAGAGCTGGAGCTGGAACTGTATACGTCCCGATCGTAACTAGAGCCACCCATTGTAATTTCCTCCTTAATTTAATGTTTTGAATCTTTGAGGTCCGAAAACTTCAGTTCTGATTTTGCGAAGTTCGGTCCAAAGTTCCCATGCGTCATTAGGTCTTTCAGTTGGATTTTCGGCAACCATTTTTTTGATGAAAGTTCTAACACGTTCATCAACCGAAGAAGGAATCGTATTGTTTTTGATATCACCTCCAAGAAGTTCAATAGCTATCTTACCTATGGAATAAACATCCGCAGATGGTAAGACCTTTGCAGTTTTGCTGACTTCAGGTGCAGTATAAAAATCGTTTACGATTTTATAATGGCTATCCTTATCATTTGCACATTTAATGCAAAATGAAAGTCCAAGAATAGATACATTATGATTATCTTTGTTAATAATAATGTTCTCAGGCTTGATATTTCCATGCACTACGCAATTGGAATGAAGATAGCCAACAACACTGAGCATCCTTTCCATCATCCACATAACATGTTCGGCAGGTACGCCATCTTTGTACTGATTGAGCAACTCAAGCATACCAATACCTTTTACTTCCCGCATGAGGATTGCATTAGAATCGTTTACTTTGATTTCATGTTCAACATAGGGAAGAGATTGGTGCCTTATAGTAGACAAAACGTCATACTCGTTATCAATCAAATCGTTATCAGCAGGGTCGATTGCGACTTTCAAGTAGACAACATCATTTTCAGATGCGCCCTTGAAAATGTAAGCAACTTCGCCGTGATAGATACACCAATAAAACTGATATAACTGCTCATCAACGGTAAGCTCGAATATGGGGGACATGGTTTTGAAGAAAGAAACTGGATTTGTAAGAGAATAAATCCCTCTTTTCATTTCATCCAATCCTTGTTCATACAATTCATTAAGAATTGATAAAGCCTGTCCAGTGATATATTCGTTTTCGTACTGAGCAAATTCGGGGTCAAATATAGTAACATATTTCATGTATTCTACATTTAACTGCTTCTCAGTGTTTGCACTGCCAAAAAAGTCGATAGGCCGTTTGGATTGCAACAGTTTGTCGTAAAGCTCTTTAATGTTCATGAACTAACACCTCCGAATAATAATGTCTGCGAAGTCTTTTTGATTAAAAATAAATCTCTCAGACATCGGCTGAATGCAATCATTCCAGTATTCACGAACCCGGGAATCAGATACATCCAGAAAAGTAGTATCTCTTGTAATGCGCCTCTTAAGACAGGTATCAGGGTTGGTATCAAGGTAAACCTTAGTGCATTTTGTCCAATTTTTGAAAATATGAATTGTATGCAAGCCCTCAATGATAGTGATTTGCCCAGAAGTTATAAACTTGCGTTTGTTTGTTCTGGTGTTTGTAGCAATATCATAAATAGGGATATTCACAGTACCATATTGCAAAAGGAAAGTAACATCGTGCTGAAGCTCGCTGATACAAAATGCATCAGGAACATCCATAAGATACCCTTCACGAACCACAGGAATATCTGGAAGATCTTTGAAATAATCATCCTGGCATATAATGGTTGTAGAATACTTATCTTTGAAATGCTCACTGATTTCGTTTGCCAAAGTGGTTTTGCCAGAACAAGATTGTCCTGCAATTACAACATTAGCATGATACCGAGTTTGAATCTGCTCTTCTATTTTTTCATAAATATCCATAAAACACCTCACATTTTAATGTATTTCGATTTTTTGACTTCGAGTAGGGCCAACAGATACAACATTTATAGGAAGTCCACAAAGTTCTTCCAAAGTTCGAATGTATTTCAAACACTCGTTAGGCAATAATGCTGCATGACGAATATTAGAGATATCTGTTTTCCATCCGTCAAGTGTAAGATAAATTGGACAACATTTTTCAAGATATTTTGATAAAACATCATGAGGTTCTTTAATAGAACTGATGATTATAAGACCATTTGCTTTTACAGCATAGTTGAAAATATTTTCAAATGTTTCATCAATTTCTCCGTTATAAACATAAGCAATACATATTTTGATTTTTTCAAACTTGCTTAATTTATCAAGAGATGATAAATATAAAGTTTCAACCTTATTAATCATCTGAGCATATTTGAGCAATACAGAATCAAACCATCCAAAACGAATTTGCCCATTCCAAAAAGTTTTTTCTTGATTAATATCCGAAATTTTGTTGTTTACTGCATCATCCTCAGTAGGAAATACACCTAAACCATGTCTTGAAGAAAAGGCTTTTGCAATTCCAATATTTTCAACGTTTCTAAAATATTCACACAAACCATTAGTTGCATGCTGATTTGTCGTATCTAAAAGAGTTGTATTAGGCTTTAAACCATATACGTAATCAAGTAAAAGCCCTTGCGAACCCTCAAAAATAGTATTTCCATTAGATATTGCACTATTGTAACTTAGAGTGTGATAGGAATACATGCATTTACTGAAATTAAACTCATCAGGTGCTTTTTTAAAATCATGGATGTATTTTAAAGCCAAATGAGAAGGTGGAGTTAAATAAAGAAGAAAGTTGATTTCTTTATTTAAAGACACCTTAATTTCTTCAGATGCATTTGCCAAGATAGTAGATTTATTCTCAGTATAAAATGTTTTTACATGTTTGTGAAGTGCACTAAAAATTGCGAAAATGAAAAAATCATCACGCCTAAATATATCATGTACAGTAAGATTGTACTTCGGAGAATGTAGGGAAGTTGTATGTAGTTCCTCAAAATATTTTACTTCACTTACGCCAGTTCCTACGCTTCCTCTCCGATTTTCCCCAGATGCAAGCTCTCTAAGCTTATTAGAAAGTTTGTGATATGGAGTTACAATATAACAGTCCTCATGAATATGGATTCTATCTCTTAAGTCAGAAAAAGGAATCCCAGTTTTTTCAGAGAAAACTTTCATTTCAGTCACAAGGTTCTCCAAATTGATTACCATGTTTTGGTCTAAAAACGTATGGCAATTTTCACAAAACATCCCAGAACCGAGCTGACTGAACTTATGAAGAATACCATCAGGGGTAATTACAGTGTGAGAGGCTTGAGAACCGCCATTGTATTTTACAATACAGCCAGCATTTACTTTGTGAGCTAAATAGTCTACAAATGTTCCTTTACCTTCATCACCGAATTGCATACCAGATAAAATATATTTATTCATTGAGGAATTCCTCCCATGCATGAACAGCGCTTTCAAATGCATAGTTGCAGATATTATCGCAAAGCATGAATCTTCTGTATCCAATAGAATACATGAGTTCAAGGTCTGCAAAATCTGCAAAATTCACAGAATCTCCTTTCTCCAAAGATAGGAAAATTCTCGAAGCGCAAATTGCGTTAGGGTCTTTGGAAATGATGAGCTTTAATGCATCAAGCATTTTAGGATTTTGACCAGTTTGCAGATACAAGTCGTCACGAGCAGCCATAATGCTGGGAAGATATGTTTCTTCTTTACTGATAAAATCCAATCCCTTTTGAGATTCAATTTTAGAAACGATTTCCGCATTAGGCAGATACTTTAAAATGTCCCAAAGGTCTTCCGGTTGCTCAACAAATGAAGCCATAATAAAAGGCATTTTCTTTTTTCTACAAAGCATCAGATATTTTGTGTCTGTAGGTGTTAAATAGCCGAGAATTTTGAGGTCGTCGGCAATAATATTAACAGATTGCCCAGCTCCCAAAGCATATTTGGGGAGAGGGTCTACAAACAACTTGTTTCCACTTTTGATATGAGTGATATTACAGCCATCGCCATTACGAAAATAGACTTTAGCTGGACACTCAACTTCAATAGGGTGGTTGAGTTCAATGCAGGAATACACAGGGTCTGCCCATTTTGCCACTCTGAGTTGCCGGCCTTTAATATCTATCCAGAGCTTTTTGCCATATTTTTCGCAAAGCTCTTTCAAAAGGTCAACAGTTTCAGGAATGGTGTAGGGAGTGTGCGAGCCTGTATTGAACCGTACTTCAGAAATCCACGGATTCGAGATTACTTGTTCAACTCGTTTAAGGTTGTTCAGCGCGGGAAGCGTTGCAAGCAATGTGCAGTTTTCTTTCATGATAATCACTCCTTAAAATGCATTTTTTGTTTATTCCAAAGCTAAATAATGAACCAATACCTTGTTACAACATATTCAATTAAAATTTAAAAGACTATAAACAAAACCTCCTTAAAATAAAATCTTATAATTATACTGAAAGTATATGAATGTTTTAGTAAAATACAATCTCTTCAGTAAACTATAGAAAAATCGACAACATTATATCACTAATTGCTTGAAAAATCTATATTTTTGTTAAAAAATGTTAACTAATAATTTATATTGTAATTACTCTTCAAATATAGTATAATATAAAAGATATATGCGAGAAAAAAATAGTACTCTATTATATCATATTGTAAATTTTTAGGAGGTTTATATGTCTGATTTAATTAGCGTAATAATACCAGTATATAATGTAGAAAATTACTTAGAAAAATGTGTAAAAAGTGTTATAGGACAAACTTATAAAAACTTGGAAATAATTTTAGTAGATGATGGTTCAAAAGATAATTCAGGTGCAATGTGCGATGAACTTGCAAAATTAGATGATAGAATAAAAGTTATTCACAAAGTAAATGGTGGATTATCAGATGCAAGAAATCATGGATTACAAATTGCCAAAGGAGATTACATTGGATTTGTAGATAGTGATGATTATATTGCTGATGATATGTTTGAAACTATGCACAACATTATTACAGAAAATAATGCTGATATTTCAATTGTGTCTTTTTATGAGATATATAAAGATAAAGTAATAGGTGTTAGAGATTCTGGAAATTTAGAAATAATGGATAAATTAGAGGCAATGAAGGAATTACTAATAGATAGAAAAATTCAAAGTTATGCTTGGAATAAATTGTTTAAAAAAGAATTATTTAATGACTTACAATTTCCAACAGGAAAGAATTTTGAAGATATAGCAACAACTTTATTATTATTCGAAAAAAGCGAGAAAGTTGTTTTATTGGAAGAACCAAAATATTATTACCTTAGAAGAGATAACAGTATTATTGGTGTTAAAAATACAAAAACATATACAGATTACTTAGAAGTTATATATGACAAATATATTTATTTAAAAGATAAATATCCAGAAATTGAAATATATAATGTTTTTAACTATGTAATAAATATGATTTGGGTATATACAATAATTGCAACATTTGATTTAGATGATGTATATAAAGAATTTGTAAAACAATATGATTTATTTGAAAAATTAATAAAAGAACATGAAAAAGAAATAGTAGAAATGCTAGAAACTTACAATAGAGCTGTACTTTATATGATGTTATTAAATACTGATTTAAGTAAAGAAACAGCAAAACAATTTTATATAACATATAAAGAAAAAAGAAACAATGGAGAATTTTCATTACAAATTTAAAATAGAAAAGGAGATAAAATGGGAAAAATAGGAATACTTACATTTCATGACGCTCATAATTATGGAGCTGTATTACAAGCGTATGCTTTAAAAAAATATTTAAAAAATTTAGGATTGGATGCAACTATCATTAATTATCATCATTATAATATTCCAGATGGTTTTCCTAAGAAAAGGATAATAAAAGAAAAAACAATTCATAACGTGGCAAAACATATATATTCCCACAAAGATCATAATTTAAGATGGGGAAAATTTAATAAATTTATAAAAGAATTAGTAGATAATGAAGAAAGAGTTTATACATCTGAAGAAGAACTATCAAAATTAGATATTGATTATTGGATTTGTGGTAGTGACCAAATTTGGAATACAGAAATTACTAGAGGTTTTAACAAGGGATTCTTTCTTGATTTTAAAACTAAAGGTAAAAAAATATCTTATGCAGTAAGTATGGGAATTCTTGCATTAGATGAAGAACATGAAAAAGATTTTGAAAAAGCTGTAAATCAAATAGATTGCATATCTGTTAGAGAAGAGAGTTTAAAAGAATATATACAAAAATTTTCTAATAAAGAAGTACTAAAAGTTGTAGACCCAACTTTATTACTAGAAAGAAAAGATTATGAAGATATATTAGAAGAAAATAAAATAAAAGAAAAATATCTTTTATTATATGAATTAGTTCCAGATGAAAGACTAGCTCAATCAGCTAAAAAAATTGCTAAAGAAAAGAATTTAAAAATAGTTGAACTTAATGACTTCAAAAAAATAAGATATTTTTGTGATCAAATATCAAATGCTGGACCAGAAGAATTTTTAACTTTAATTAAGAATGCAGAAACAATAGTAACAAATTCTTTCCATGGTACAATTTTCTCAATAATTTTTGGAAAAGATTTTTATACAATTGCAAGAACAAAAAATAATTCTCGTATAGAAAATATTTTAAAAGTTGTTGATATGGAAGATAGAATGATTAATAAAATAGAAGATATAGATAACGTAAAAAAACAAGATTATGACAATGTATATAAATTACTTGAAAAAGAAACTGAAAAATCTAAAAAGTTTTTAATAGATTCATTAGAGGTGAAAAAATAATGTATTTTGATGATAAAGATAAATATACATGCAGTGGATGTACTGCATGTAAATCTGTATGCCCTAGAAATGCTATAAAAATGGTAAAAGATCAAGAAGGATTTGAATATCCTGAGATAAATGAAGCAATATGTATACATTGCAATCTTTGTGTTAGGGCATGCCCAAATATTAGAAAAGAAAAAGAAAATAAAATATTAGAAGCTCATGGAGTAAAACATAAAAGTGATGATGAAAGAAGGACAAGCAGATCAGGAGGCGTATTTATTGCACTTTCTGATTATATACTAGAAAATGGCGGAGTTATTTATGGCTCAAAAATGAATAGTGATTTTTCTGTATCACATGGAAGAGCTACAACTAAAGAACAAAGAGATGAGTTTAAAGGCTCTAAATATGTTCAAAGTGCTATGAATGATACTATAAAACAAATAAGAAAAGACTTACAAGAAGGAAGAAAAGTTTTATTTAGTGGAACAGCTTGCCAAGTAGCTGGAGTAAAATCAGCAGTTCCAGAACATTTAAAAGAAAATTTATACACATGTGATTTAATATGTCATGGTGTACCTAGCAATAAAGTATATGAAGATTTCTTAAAATACATAGAAAAAGTAAATAACAAAAAAATTAAGAAATTTATTTTTAGAGATAAAAGATTTGGATGGGAATGTCATTATGAAACTATAATTTTTGAAGACGATACTGAAATATCTACTCAATACTTTAAAGAATTATTTTATGGACATTCAATTTTAAGACCAGCATGTCATAAATGTAATTTTGCAAATCCAAACAGACCAGGAGATATTACTATTGCGGATTTTTGGGGAATTGAAAAAGTTAACATAGATTTTAGGGATGAACTAGGTGTTTCTTTAATTATGTGTAACAATCAAAAGGGAATAGAATTATATAATAAAGTAAAGGATGATTTAAATACAATAGATTGTACAGTTGACGATGTAATGGAAAATACATATACATTACATCAACCAACACCAGAGTCTGAGGATAGAAGTTTATTCTGGGAAGACTATTTTAATCATGATTTTGAATACATAATTAAAAAGTACACGAAACAGCCTATAACATTGTAAAAGATAAAATTTATAGGTTTGACAATTTACATAAATTTTAGTATAATATGTGCTGAGGTTAAAGAGTTATGTATTATAATTGGAAAGAAAAGACTAATACAGAAGAACTAAAAATAATATGTAATTTAATAAGAAATGGTGAAGTAGTAATATTTCCAACAGAAACAGTATATGGTATTGGAGCAAATGCCTTAGATAAAAATGCTGTTGGAAAAATTTTTGTAGCAAAAGGAAGACCATCAGACAATCCATTAATTGTGCATTTAGCAGACAAAAACCAAATAGAAGAAATAGCACAAGACATTAATGAAGTAGAACAAGAATTAATAAATAACTTCATGCCAGGACCTTTTACTCTTATATTAAAAAGAAGACCAACAGTTCCAGATATTGTTACAGCAGGACTAGAAACAGTAGCTGTAAGAATTCCAGAAAACTATATAGCAAGAGCTATTATAGGGCAAGCGGGAGTTCCAGTAGCTGCACCAAGTGCAAATGTTTCAGGAAAACCAAGTGGAACAAATATAGAAGATATAAGAAAAGAATTAGAAGGTAAAGTTTCTGCAATTGTAGATGGTGGAAATACTCAAATAGGATTAGAATCTACAGTTGTAAAAGTAATAGATAATATTCCTGTTATTTTAAGACCTGGAAAAGTTACACCAGAGGAAATTGAAAAAGTAATAGGATGTGTAAAAATCGATAAAAACATTTTTGGAGAAGTAAAAAAAGATGAAGTTGTAGAAAGTCCAGGAATGAAATACAGACATTACGCACCAGAAACAAGCTGTAAATTAATATATTGCGAAGACGAATTAGACCAAATTTTTTATTTAAAAAGATTTATTAAAGAATATGATGAAGATGTAGTAGTTATAGGATTTGAAGAACATAAAGAAAAACTATTATTATCTGATGAAAAATTCATTTCTATAGGAAAAAAAGGAAATCTTGAAGAGTTTGCTCAAAATATTTATTCTGTACTTAGAAAAGCAGACACAATGAAACCTAAGAAAATCCTTATAGAAGGTGTAAAAAAAGAAGGACTAGGATATGCAATAATGAATAGATTAATTAGAACATGCGAACACGATTTTTTTGAAAAATAAAAGTGTTATAAATGAGAAAGAGGGTTTATGAAGAAAGATATAAACTTTGGAATAGGTTTTATAACTGGAAGACCAAATGTATGTAAAATTATAAATTCGTATGCCAAATATTTAGTAGAACAAGTACAAGATTTAGACTACAAAGTAAATTTTACAATATATATATTATTTGACTTAGGATACCAGTTTACAACCAGAACAGACTTTTATGGAATTCTTCCAGAAGTATATAAATATATTAATATAAAATACATTACACCTGAGGAAATAGATGAAGATAAAAAAGTATTAATATCAAAATATGATATATCAGCAAGTGATGCAGATTTGTTCCTTGGAAAAGGATATGCAAAAGCAAGAAATGCTATTCTTTATAATGCATTAAAAATGAAAATGGATTATTTACTATTTTGGGATGATGACGAATATCCATTAGCAGACATGAGAGAAGGAAACGAAATCACTTGGGTAAAACAACCAACAATAAGAAAACATTTAGAAAGTATATCAAAAGCTGATATCACAGTTGGAGATAGATGTGGAGTAATGAGCCCAATACCATACATAGAATACAATGATGTTTTACAAGAAGAAGATTATAAAAATTTTATAAATGGAATATCAAATGAAGTTATTAACTGGGAAAATGTAGAAAAAACAAGAGTTAAAGATGGATTTTTAAAATATGCTGAAGAGGATATTGCTTTAGCAAAAATAAAACCTAAAAAAATAAGCAAACAAGGTGAAACACCAATTATATATGGTTCAAATTTATGTTTAAATTTAAAACATATAGATAAAATACCTGCATTTTATAATCCTCCAGGAGCAAGAGGAGAAGATTCATTTTTTGCATGTGCAACAGTAGACAAAAATACAGAGGTTGTTTCAATACCAGCATATCATTTCCATGATGGATTCTTAAAGTTTACTGGATTAATGAAAGAAAAATTTCCAAAACGTCCTTTAAAAGTTGAATTAGAAGACAATGGAATTGAGCAAAGATTTTATAAAGCAACATTAGGTTGGATAAAATACAAACCACTATATTTTTATATAAATGATAGAGAAAACTATAAAAAAATTATAGAAGAATCTATAGAAAACCTAGAAAAAAGTGTAGACAAAGTTTCAGAACAATTTGAAACTTGTGACTTTAGAAGCTTAATAACAGAAATAAAAGATTATGATAAAAATGTTAAAAAACATTACAAAGAATATTTAAGAACAACAGAAATATGGGATGAATTAAAAGCAAAAATAATACAAGAAAAATAAACTAATAAGACAGTCTTAAAATTTAAAGACTGTCTTTAAATTTCGCCCGAAAACCTTGTAATTATTTATATTTTAAATTATAATATAACTTGTAGAAAAGGAGTAATTTGTATGTATTTAATAGTAGGACTTGGAAATCCAGAAAGTGATTATGCAAAAACAAGACATAATATGGGATTTAACACCATAAATAAACTTTCAAGTCAATATGGAATAGAAGTAAACAAATCAAAATTCAAAGGTTTATTTGGAACTGGAATTATAGAAGGGGAAAAAGTAGTTCTTCTAAAACCACAAACATTTATGAATTTAAGTGGCGAATCAGTTATTGAAGCAATGAATTTTTATAAAATCTCCAGAAGAAAATTTAATTGTAATTTATGATGATTTTGATACAGATAGTGGTGTTAATAAGAATAAGAAAAAATGGTTCGGCTGGAAGTCATAATGGAATGAAATCTGTAATAAATTCTATAAATACAGAAAAATTTTGTAGAATAAGAGTTGGAATTGGAAGACCAAAAGATAAAACAGATATGATTACTTATGTTATAGGATATGTTCCAGAAGAAGAAATGAAAGTTTTAGACAAAGGAACAGATACTGCAAAAGATGCTGTAATAGAAATAATAAAAAATGGTGCAGAAATAGCAATGAATAAATTTAATAAAAAGAAAGATGAATAAATGAAAGAATTAGTAATTTGTAATTCAGAAGATAAAAAAATAATATGTTTAATAGAAGATGAAGAACTTGTTGAAAAATATGAAGAAGATGAGAAAATAAGTCAATAGAAGGAAATATTTATATAGGAAAAGTTCAAAATGTAATAACAGGACTTCAATCTGCATTTGTTAATATTGGAGAAAAAAGAAATGCTTTTATACATGTAAAAGATATTTTACCAAAAGTTGATATTACTAAAAATGAAATTCAAGAAAAAAAATCAATAAATGAATTAATAAAACCAGGAGAACCGCTTATTGTTGAAGTAAAAAAAGAAGCAGTAGATAAAAAAGGACCAAGATTATCAACACATATAAGCTTAACAAGTAGATTTATAGTGTTTATGCCAAATTCTAATTTCATAACAGTTTCACAAAAAATAGAAAATGAATCAGAAAAAGAAAGACTAAAAGAAATTGTAAAAAAATATTTGCCAGAAGGTACTGGTGCAATTATTAGAACAGTTGCAGAAAATAAATCAGAAAAAGATATAAAAAAAGATATTGAAAAAACAATTGAAAAGTGGAAACAAATACAAAATATTTCCATAGATAAAATACCACAAAAAATATATGATAAAGGTGGAGTTTTAAAAAAGACAATTGTTGATTTAGTAGACAATAAACTAGACAAAATAGTTCTTCAAAGTGAAGATGATAAGTTACTTATAGAGCAAATATTAGATGAAATTGATTCTAATGTAAAAATAGAAATAGATAGCGATATTTTAAATAAATATTCATTATATAAACAAATAAGAGCTACTCAAAGTAATAAAATTTGGTTAAAAAGCGGAGCATTTATAACTATAGATAAAACAGAAGCATTAGTTGCAATAGATGTAAATTCAGGAAAATTTACAGGAAAAAAAGATGTTGAAGAAACAATTACAAAAGTAAATTTAGAAGCAGCAAAAGAAATATCAAAACAGCTAAGACTTCGTGATATAAGTGGAATTATTATTATAGATTTTATAGATATGCAACAAGAAAAGAATAAAAAAGCTGTTATAAATGAAATAATTAAAAACAGCAAAAAAGACAGATCAAAAGTGCAAGTTGAGGAATTTACAAGACTTAACTTAATGGAGATTACACGTAAACATATCAACAGCAAAAAATAAGGGAGAAAATAAATGAAAGTAGGATTTGTATCACTTCGGATGTAGTAAAAATTTAGTAGACACAGAAATGTGTATAGGAATTTTTAAAAAAGAAAAATTTGAAATAGTAAATAATCCAAAAGATGCAGAAATAATAGTTATAAATACATGTGGTTTTATAGAATCTGCAAAAGAAGAAGCAATTAATTGTATTTTAGAAATGGCAGAATATAAAGAAACTGGAAATTGCAAATATTTAATTGCAATGGGATGCTTAGTTCAAAGATATAAAGAAGAATTAGAAAAAGCACTTCCAGAAGTAGATTTATTTTTAAGTATAGATGAATATGATAATTTCTGGGAAAAAATTTCTAATTTAATAAATAAAAAATCAGAATCTAAAAATACATTAGATTATTTAGATAGAGTTGTTTCAACTGGAAATACTACAGCATATTTAAAAATAGCAGAAGGTTGTAGCAACAGATGTACATATTGTGCAATTCCATATATAAGAGGTCCATTTGTAAGTAGAAAAATGGAAGATATTTTAAACGAGGCAAGTAAGCTTGCTAAAAGTGGAATCAAAGAACTAATAGTTATAGCACAAGACACAACAAAATATGGAATCGATATTTATGGAGAGCCACGTTTAGCAGAATTATTAGACAAGCTTTGTAAAATAGAAGGATTTAAATGGATAAGATTTTTATATGCATATCCAGAAAGTATAACAGATGAATTAATTGAAGTAGTAAAGAAAAATGATAAAATTTGTAATTACTTCGATATTCCTTTGCAACATTTTTCAGATCCAGTATTAAAAAGAATGAACAGAAAAAGTGATAGTAAATCTATAGAAAATACTATAACAAAAATTCGCAAGGAAATACCAGATGTTATTTTAAGAACAACATTAATAGTTGGATTTCCAGGAGAAACAGAAGATGATTTCTTTGAATTATATGAATTTGTAAATAGAGCTAAATTTGAAAAATTAGGTGTTTTTAAATATTCAAAAGAAGATGGAACACCAGCATCTAGAATAAAAGAGCAAGTACATTATAAAACAAAAGAATCAAGACATAACAAAATTATGGCATTAGAGCAACAAATTTCAAAAATAAAATTAGAAGAAAAAATAGGAAATATTTATGAAGCAGTAGTTGATGGTTTATCTGAAGATGGTAGATTTATATGTGCTAGAAGTTATATGGATATTCCAAATGAAGATGGTACAATATTTATCAAAAATGATGGAAAAACTAAAGCTGGAGATTTCATAAAATGCAAGATAACAGCAGTACAAAATTATGATATGTTAGGCGAATTAATAAAAGAATAGTAGGTGTTGCCTATGCTAAATAGGGTATTAAAATTAGTTATATTGTTTTTATTAATAATAGGTATTTGTTATGGAATTTCAATTACTATAAAAAGAGAAGTTCCAAATCATAGTCAAAAAGAAGTAGAAGCAAAAATATTTAATATGATGCAAACTAAGTCAGCAGAAGCTATAAACGTATATACTTATGGAAAAGCATTAAATGTAAATGGAAAAATTACCAATATAAGTAAAGACAATTTTGAAAGTGTAAGACTATATATAACAGATGGATTAGATTTTGAGCAATCTTATAATTTAAATTATAGTTTTGAAGAAAATAATTTAGTATTTTCTTCTGAATTAATTAATTCTGAGCTTATAATAGACAATCTAGAAAACTCAGAATACTATATTTTTGTGCGCCTAAAAGTAAATAATAGCATAGAACCTAAATATTATTCTTTTGAAAATACATCAGGGGCAAGCCCAATAGAATATTATACTGTAACAAAAAATTCTGAAAACAGAAAAGCAACAATAGGATTTAGTCAAAAAGATTTTAATAATAAAAAATATAATTTATTAACATTAAAAATAGAAGAGTCTAGCTTACCAGAAAATATATATGACATAGTAATAGATGCAGGTCATGGTGGAAAAGATGTTGGAGAATACTCTGGAAAAATTACAGAAGCAAATATTGCTCTTGAATATTCTAAAATTTTAAAACAATCTTTAGAAGAAGCTGGATATAAAGTAAAATTAACTAGAGATGATTCAAATTCATCAAGCTTTACTTCAACAAATATGTATGATGAAGATGGAAGAATTAGTATAGCATGTAGAACAAAAGCAAAACTTATGATTTCATTTCATGTAAATAATGATATAAATAGTGGTTTATCTGGATTTGAAATATACAGTCCATGTAAATCTGATTTAAGCTTTGCCACAGAAATGGCAAATAAAATAAAAGAACAATCTACAATTTCATTTTCAAATAATAATTCTTTCAAACAAGCAGATGGAGTATATGTTAGAAACTTTACAAAATCCGTTATAAAAGAATTTGAAAATACAGCAAATAAAAAAGGATATGAGCCATATAATATTACGCTAGATACACCATATTTATATACAATAAGAGAAGTTGGTGGAATTGCAACAGGAGCGTATGTAGATGGTAGAAATACACAATATTCAAAAAATGAATATTATAATTCAAACCAAGGAATTGAGTGTTATCAATTAGAACTTGGATACATAAAAAATGATTTAGAAATTATACAAAATGAAAAAGAACAAATAGTACAAGCAATAGCGGAAACAATTTCAAATAAATATTAATTCAAAAGATAAGGGGAAAAATATGGACGAAACATTAAATTTTGTTAATTTTATAAAAGGAAAATTCACACAAAATGAATTGAAAATAATAAAATTTATTTATGAAACAGATTTACTAACATATTCTATGCAAACAGAAAAAGTCAAAGAAGGAGAAAAGATAGTTGAAAAATCTACTAATGTTTTAGATTTATCTTTCTTAAAATTATGTGCAAAAAACTTTGATGATTCACAAGATATGATGGAAAAAATATTCTTGTTTTACATAGGATATGCATTAAGAGATTATAAGAGTGCATGGAGATTAAATTTGAATAATTTAGAAGCAGATTTAAATGCAAAATGTTCTTATTGTCAAGTTGCAGAATTATCTTCTTGTCCATTTAAATTGCTTTCTTATATTTTGAAATGCATAAACGACAACAAATTTGATACTAGAAAAGTATTTAAAATGTTAGTTGAAGAAAAAGAACCTGAATATTCAAAAGATGAAAATATTTTTAATTATGTTGTAAAAGTAATAGATGAGTTAGCAAAAAAATCAATAGATTTAGTTGGAGCAGAAATGTTACTTGCTTCAGATTCTATTGCAATAGATAAAGAAGAGAGCGGAAAATTACATTATAGATATATAGATTTTAATGTAAAAAATAATTCTTTATTTAATAATTTAACAGAATTTTATAAAGAGAATAAAGGAAAAGAAGGAATATTTGATTTATCACAAGTACAAATTTCTGAAAACTTTTCTTACATATTTGATAAATCTCCAATCGAACTTGCAGTATATATAAAATATTTATGTGCAAGAAATAACCTTGATGAAAATGCTGTTATACAAACAATTTTAGAAAAAAGAAATTTCAAAGAAAATGAATTTAGAATTGCTTATTATAATCAATATGTTCATTTAGTTGAAGCAATTAGAATGCTACTAAAGAAGAAAAAGATGAGATTATTTCAATATTAACTTATATAAGAAATTATTACTATAATGAAGAACTTCCATATATACATTTTAATATTGCATTATATACAAAAAATAATATCATAGCAGATAAAGTAATAAATATAATAAACAGATATGTGAGAACTTTTAACTACATTATGAATAAAGGAACTTTATGGGTTGATACAGAAATGCTAGTTAAAAGAACAAAAGATTCAACAGATATGATTGCTCAAGTTGATAAAATGTATGGCGAAAATGATATCATAATTTTTGAAAATTTAGAGAAAATAAAAACTTTAAATGAATATAGAGTTGATGCATTTTTCACAGCAATAGAGAAGTTTCATAATAGAAACAGAAAATCAATTACAATTTTTATTGAAGGAGAAGAAATATTTAAGAATTTAACAGAAAAACATCCTTTAATAGAAAGTACAATAGTAAACAAAAAAATACATATAAATGGTTTTGACAATTTAATTGTTAAAAATAAAATATTACATAGACTAGAAAATATTTGTCCTATAGATGAAGAGTTTTCACAAAAATTAGAAGAATATATAAAAGATACTTATGTTCCAGAACTTGAAGATGAATATACATATATTGAAAAAGTTAGTAATGATATAGTTTTTGGAAAATTCAAATCATTGGAAGTTAAGAAAACATTTAATAAAGATGATAGCTTAGTATCAGAAAAAACAAGAAGTGTAGAAGAAATACTTGCTGATATAAATGGCTTAGTAGGTCTTTCTGATGTTAAAGAAAACATTAGAGAATTAATAAAATATTTAGATTATAGCAAAAAAATAGATACTGAGGGATTTGCAAATTTAAATATGATTTTTAAAGGAAATTCAGGTACAGGAAAAACCACTGTAGCAAGACTTTTAGCAGAACTATTCTTTAAATTAGGGTTTATAAAACAAAACAAAATTATAGAAGTTACAAGTAAAGATTTAATTGGAAGCCACTTAGGAGAAACAGCACCAAAAACACAAGCTGTAATAGATATGGCATTAGATGGAGTTTTATTTATAGATGAAGCTTATACAATAATGGCAAGCAAAGGTGGAAGTACTTCAAATTATCCAGCTGAGTGTATGGCAACAATTTGCAAAGCAATGGAATTATATAAAGATAGATTAATAATAATTTTTGCAGGATACACAAAAGAAATGAATGATTTTATTAATGAAAATCAAGGATTAATGTCTAGAATTGGATATGAACTTGGAATTTCCAGATTTTTCAAAAGAAGAATTACTACAAATATTTAAAGATGAAGTAAACGGAAATGAATTTACAATAGAAGATGGTGTTGAATCAAAAATTGAAAAATTAATAATCAAAAATAAAATTGGTAGAAATTTTGGAAATGCAAGATTTGTTACAAGTTTATTTGATAGATTAGTAATTACCCATTCAGCAAATTATACAAATGAAGCTGATTTAAAAGTTATTACAAATAAAGATGTAGAGATTTTTGAAGAAACTAAAAAAGATAAAGAACGTACAGTAGATGATATATTAGAAGACTTAAATTCATTAATTGGACTTAGCAAAGTAAAAGAAACAATAAATGGATTTGTTTCAGTAATTGAGCTTAATAAGAAATTAGATAGAGCGCCAGATTTCAATATGAATATGATATTTAAAGGAAATGCTGGTACAGGAAAAACTACTGTAGCAAGACTTATAGCAGAAGTATATTATAATTTAGGATATATAAAAAGAAACAAATTAGTAGAAGTTCAATCTCAAGATTTAATAGGAGAATTTTTAGGACAAACTGGTCCTAAAACTCAAGCAGTTATTGAATCTGCATTAGATGGAGTACTATTTATAGATGAAGCCTATAGCATAATGGAACACAATGGAAGTAATGCAAGTTATTCTGCAGAGTGTGTTGCAACACTTCTAAAAGCTATGGAAGATTATCAGGGTAGACTAATAATAATATTTGCAGGATATACAGAAGAAATGAGAAAATTTAGAGATTTAAATCCAGGATTAAAATCAAGAATTGGATATGAAATTGATTTTGAAGATTATCAAATAGAAGAATTAATGCAAATATTTGAGAAAAAGGTTAAAGACAAAGGATTTACAGCTGATAGTGGAGCAAAAGCTAAAGTAGAAAAAATCTTAAAAGATGCTAAAGAAGTAGAAAACTTTGGTAATGGTAGATTTGTAGAAAATACTGTTCAAAAAATTTTATAGAACATGCTATAAAAACAAGAGATATTACAGATACAGAAAGATTACTTACATTTACAGAAGAAGATATACCAGAAATAAAAGCAGAAGAATCTAAGAAAAGAATAGGATTTTAAAATAAATCTTACTTAAGTTTTGAATAATTACGTGGACGATTTGGTAAAATTTTGTATTTTACTGAATCGTCCACTATTGTTTTAAATACTTAAAAACTTGCAAATACTTGGGAACCGTGATAAAATGCTTGCATAACTTTTATTTAGCTGTTTTTTATTCAAACAGTAAATAAGTATGATGCTTTTGGAATAATTATTTTGAAAGGAGAATACTCATGATACGGAACTTTTTGGAAAGTCTCTTAGAGTTCTACAGCGAAGGCATATCATTAATTTCGGAGGCGTTGGCACAAATATCCCATGTAACTTGCATCATGGCAATTTTGCTTTTCACAGCTACCCTGGCGCCAAAACATGATTTTATCGTATGGTTAATCGTATTTTTGGTGTACTTTGTAAACCTTGGTATCAATGGTGTAATAAAATTCAACAGCGATGACATGGTTTATGTGTTTAACCGCAAAAATCCAGAGGATATTGATAGGCACGAAGAAGCTGTAAAAATCGAGAAGAATGCGATGAAAGCCTACATAGTGATAAATGTTTCTTTGTTTGGTGTAGGAGCAGTTCTTACCAACGTATATGAAGCAGTAATCATTGTAGGAGCTACAATTGCTATTAGCTGGATCTTTTTCAAGATGAGCGAAGTAATAATTTCACGTATTGTAAGATTTGGAGGACAAAAAACATTACTTCAGGAACTCAGGGATATGAATCCCGCGATATATGAGGGTGTATTTTTGTTCTTGCTCAACGTTATGTGGATATTTCCGACATGCATTTTGGGAATCGATGTGATTTTTAAAATCTTGATAGTTGTTGTGTATCTGTTCTGTATTCCTATTATTTCAGCACTTGCTGATGAAGGAATAGATATTACTTGGCTTCTCGGAAGTTAAGGTATCAAAAAATCCGCACTATATATAATATAGTGCGGATTTAGTATTTTTATTTAGAAAATTCTTCGTATGATTTTGTAATTTGAGGTAATACTTTGCTTAAATCAGTTAAAATTTCTTTATATAATCCTTGTGATTTTAAATAATCACTATTTCTTTTTATCATATCTAATAATTTAGAAGCTCTAGTACTATCTATAGGAGTATTAGAATTCATAATATCATGAATATGTGTTGTAGCACATTTTTGAGGATCTGGATTTGTACTGTCATAAATTAAAGTATCTTCTGAAAGATCTAACATATCTTTGTGTCTACGATATACTCTTATAGAATTAAAATATTTGTTTTTAGGATTTTTGTACATATTATCTTCAAAAAATCGTACATTGTTTATGAAATCCCTTATTGTTTCATTGTGGTAAGATAAATCTGTATATCTTAATGGAGAACTATCACTGTCTCTTGTATCTACCATGCTTAAGTATCTTTCATATATTGAAAATGCACTTTCATTAGTTGGAACAGCAAGTGTTGCAAGAGAAATATTATAATTTGTTTTTGGGTCATTTTTATATCGTTTAACAATATCTTTTACCCAAGATAAATCTTTCATTGTGCCAGTAACAATTATATTTGTTCCAGGAAATTCTCTTAAAATTGTTTCTTGAATAATATAATACAATTCATATGATGTTTGATTAGTTTTTCTAGCAAATTCTTTGTCTGAAATAGATTCGTGTGTTGAAGATATTTCATCATGATAATGTCTAAACATATCCATATTTAAAACTATAAAATCTTTTTCTGGATTATCTAACATAATTTTTCTAACTAAAGTATCTTTTCCAGCACCTGTAGGCGCACCTAAGAAAATCATTTCAGCAGAAGGTTTTTCATCCGTGCTAGGTGTTAAATTATAATTGCTTATAATCTGAGCAATAAGTCCAGCATGCTCTGGTAATAAGTATTGAATGTCTGGATTTGTAGCTCTTTCTGATTCGATTATATTTTTTACTTTTGTGGTTAAATCTTCAAAATTAATCATTCAAATTTTCTCCATATTTTTCTATTATTTTTTTTACTTCTACAGCTGAACCCTTGTAAAGAGTGCTTTTGTCGTTAAGAACTTCGTCAAGTTCTTCTTTTAACTCTGCATTGTTTGGGCTTTTTAAAATTTTGATGTTTAACTCTGATATTTTCATTTCAAGTTTATTAACCGTTAAAGTAAATTTCATATTATTATCCATATTTTTAATCCTTCTAATTATGTAAAAACATAATTGTAAAATATTGGTTTAACCGTTTTTATTATAACACATAGATATTCTAAGAGCAAGCAAGAATAATATAAATAAAATTAGCACTCTCATATTGACTTTGCTAAATATAAGTATTATAATATCATTTGTACAAAGAAATATCTATAAATATTATATTAATAAATGAAAATAATATTAGTTAGAAATAATAATTGGGGGTGATTTTATGAACGCACAAAAATTTACACAAAAATCTTTAGAAGCTGTGCAAAGCGCTCAAAATTTAGCTGTACAAAATCAATGCTCACAAATAGAAGAAGAGCATTTATTACTTGCATTATTAGAACAAGAAGATAGTTTAATAAAAGAACTATTAAAAAAGATAGGAATTTCAAATAATTTCGAATCAGAATTAAAAAGAGAAGTTGAAAATAAACCAAGAATGACAGGTGGAGCAAGAAATGCAGATTCAATTTATGTAGCACAAGATGTAGACGCCGTTCTTGCAAATTCAGAAAATATTGCAAACAAAATGCAAGATGAATATGTTTCTGTAGAACACATTATGCTTGCTTTGTTTGACAATCCAAATAGAAATATTAAAGAATTGTTTTCTAAATATAAATTAAATAAAAATGATTTCTTAAAAGTTTTATCAAGTGTTAGAGGAAATACAAGAGTTACATCAGATAATCCTGAAAGTACTTATAATGTATTAAAAAAATATGGTCAAGACTTAGTAGCTATGGCAAGAGAACAAAAATTAGATCCTGTTATAGGTAGAGATTCAGAAATAAGAAATGTTATAAGAATACTATCTAGAAAAACTAAAAATAATCCATGTTTAATAGGTGAGCCTGGAGTTGGTAAAACTGCAATAGCAGAAGGACTAGCACTAAGAATTGTTAGAGGAGATGTACCAGAAGGTTTAAAAGATTGTACAATCTTTTCATTAGATATGGGTTCATTAGTTGCTGGTGCAAAATATAGAGGAGAATTTGAAGAAAGATTAAAAGCTGTACTTCAAGAAGTTAAGAAAAGTGAAGGAAAAATCATATTATTTATAGATGAACTTCACACTATAGTTGGTGCTGGTAAAACAGATGGTGCAATGGATGCAGGAAATCTTTTAAAACCAATGCTTGCACGTGGAGAACTTCATTGTATAGGTGCAACAACATTAAACGAATATAGAGAATTTATTGAAAAAGATAAAGCATTAGAAAGACGTTTTCAAACTGTTTTAGTAGATGAACCAACAGTAGAAGATACAATATCTATTTTAAGAGGATTAAAAGAAAGATATGAAGTATATCATGGAGTAAAAATTGCAGATAGTAGTTTAATAGCTGCAGCAACACTTTCACACAGATATATTTCAGATAGATTTTTACCAGATAAAGCAATAGATTTAGTTGATGAAGCATGTTCAATGATTAAAACAGAAATGAAGTCAATGCCAACAGAACTTGATGAAGTTTCAAGAAAAATAATGCAACTTGAAATAGAAGAAACAGCATTAAGTAAAGAAACTGATGAAATCTCTAAAAAACGTTTAGCAGATATTCAAAAAGAAAAATCAGAATTAAAAACTAAATTTGAAAGCATGAAAGCTAAATGGGAAAACGAAAAAGAGGCTATTGGTAAAGTTCAAAAATTACGTGAAGATATAGAAAGAGTAAATAGTGAAATAGAAAAGGCTGAAAGAAATTATGAATTAAATAAAGCTGCAGAACTTAAATATGGAAAACTACCAGAGCTTCAAAAACAATTAGAACACGAGGAAGATGTGTCAGAGAAAAGTAAAGAAAGTGGATTGCTTAGAAATAAAGTTACAGAAGATGAAATTGCAAAAATTATATCAAGATGGACAGGAATACCAGTTAGCAAACTTATGGAAGGTGAAAGAGAAAAAATATTGCATTTAAAAGAAATTCTTCATAAAAGAGTAATTGGTCAAGATGAGGCAGTTCAAGATGTTTCAGAAGCAATTATGCGTTCAAGAGCAGGTATTAGTGATCCTAAAAAGCCAATAGGTTCATTTATGTTTTTAGGTCCAACAGGTGTTGGTAAAACAGAACTTGCAAAAAGTTTAGCAGAAAGTTTATTTGATGACGAACACAACATTATAAGAATAGATATGTCTGAATACATGGAAAAATATTCTGTATCAAGATTAATTGGTGCGCCTCCAGGATATGTTGGTTATGAAGAAGGTGGACAATTAACTGAAGCAGTTAGAAGAAAACCATATTCAGTAGTATTATTTGATGAAATAGAAAAAGCTCATCCAGATGTATTTAATATTTTATTACAAGTATTAGATGATGGACGTATTACAGATTCACAAGGTAGAACTGTAGATTTCAAAAATACAATTATTATTTTAACTTCAAATTTAGGCTCTGATTATATTCTAGAAGGAATAAACAGCGAAGGTGAAATATCAGAAGAGGCAAAAGAGAAAGTAGAAAACTTATTAAAGAAATCATTTAGACCAGAATTTTTAAATCGTTTAGATGAAATTGTATTTTATAAACCACTTAAGAAAGATGAAATTTCTAAAATATTAGAATTATTAATAGTAGACTTAGAAAAAAGATTAGAAGATAAACATATAACTTTAGAATTAACAGATTCAGCAAAAGAATATTTAATAGATAATGGATATGATGAAATATATGGTGCAAGACCTTTAAAAAGATTTGTTAGAAAGAAATTAGAAACTTTAATTGCAGAAAAAATATTAACACAAGAAATAATGCCAATGAGCAAAATTGTGATAGATTGTGTAGAGAATAGATTGGTATTATGCTAATATTTATTAAGCCTCCTTGAATGCAAGTAGTATTTTGAGGAGGTCTTTAATTTGACTAATTATGTAAATGATGTTAAAATATAAGCAATACAGAGTTTTCTGTTTCATATAAATGTTCCTATTTGCCACCACACGATTGTGTGTACAAACGAAACTACAAACCGTGCAACGAAAGGTAAAGGTGACTAATGTTAATCGCGATTTTTAAGGTACTTACTGGCTGGGCTCTGCCTGCTCTGGGAACGCTTATCAGCGTGATCTTCTATGCGGCGATGCCTCTTGTGCTCATGTGCGTTGGTATTGCAATCCTTTGCTCCGCTGTCGATGTGAAACTGCATTTCGGCTTTGTCGGAGCCATTACCAGCGCTATCGCAAGCGGTATGGGCTACCTGGGAAGGACGTGCATCTCGGCCATTGGCTGGGTACTCAGGCATGTCATCACGCTTGTACCTGCGTTCTATGCGCTTGTTCGGAGAACTCTCACCTCCTCTGGGATGGAGAAGCTCCCTGCGAGCCTGCTGGCGGGTCTGGCAACTGCACTGCTCATCGTAGTTATCATCTAAGGGACAAAAAGCGCCGGCGTAATAACGCTGGCGCTTGGCCTTTTATAATGTTCATATACTGAAATTAGGATAGATTGACAAAAACAGAAAAAACGGGTAAAATATATTAAAGAAACAAAAAGGGAACTACAAGAGTTCCCAAAAGGATATGTAATGAATTACATATCAGAGTGATTTTTAAATTGGTTGCAGTAATTCGCCGTTACTTCAACCTTTTCTTTATTTTTGCAGAAATTTAAACTATAACCTCTAGTAGATAAAAAACATATTACTAGACCCACTATAGCGACAATTGCTACTTTTGATAAAGAATCATTTTGTGGATAATCATTCGGCATTTTATTGCATTCTCCTTTCTTTAGTTTTACACATGTTGTTACCAACAGGTGCATAAACTAATAAACAAGTGACTATTTATTAATTAATGCACCTGTTTGAAAGTAGAATAACCAATCTAAAAATAACTTGTACAAATTCTATAATGAATAAAAAAATAATTCAATACAGAATATGAACATATTTAAAAATTTAATTATATACAGCAGTTCTTAATTCAACATATAACTCATTGATTTCTTTTAAATGTTGAATATTATTTGAATTTAAAAAATCAACAATTTTTAACAATTTTTCTAATGATAAAACTTCTGAAATTGCTTTTTGTTCTATATCAAATATTGGAATTAATTTGGGTTTTATGGAATACATTAATAAATCAATACCATAATAAACTTGTTTATATTTGAATAAATATACTATTTTTCTTTTTCCAAATTGAAAAACTGTTCCACTTTCATAAGTTTGTATGCTAGTATTTTCAATTAATTTTTTTTCGTGATTAGATAATTTAGTTTCATTAAAATTAATACCACTTTTTTTATTTAGAATTTCTTTTATTTCACTTTTATAAGCAATATTTACAATATTCATCGGTTCAGTTCTTTTAAAGCTAATTTTTTCTTTAAAATCTGCATAATAAGATTTATTATTAATAATAATATTTTTATATTTTTTCTTATCCTTATTTACTTTTTTATAAATTAATATGCAATACAAATATACATTATCGCAAGCATATACATAATATAATTTTTTATCTACTGAAATTACATCGCCTTCTGAAATATAAATATTTACTAACAAATCATATTGGTTATTATATTGAATTACCAATCTTTTTTGAATATTTTTTAAATCAAGATTATTTAATTTTATATATTTAGATTTTAAATTAACAAATGGAATTTTATAGATTTTTGTGAGGTCAATAAAGCTATTTTTAATTTTTTTATAGTGTATTTTATTTATTAAATATTCTTGGAAATTATTTAATTTTTTTGATTGCTTTGATGAAGATGGAAAAGCATAAAGATTGAATTTATCTTTATAAATAATAAGATATGGTCTAACTTGATGAGATTCTGGAATTTTATTAAGTTCTTTTTTGGAAAGCGGCATTTTTGCCCAAACTAAATCTCCAGGTTTTAATGAATCTAACAGAGATTTTTGCTTTTTAATATCATTTATTTTTGAAATAAATTTATTGAACATATTAAATTTAAACATATAATCACCTCATTACTTGAAACAATTATATGAAATTATAAATGTATGTTCAATACGGAATTTGAACATATAATTTAATGTAGACGATATGTTCATATACCACAGATTATTTTTAATAAATGCTTGCATGCTAAACAAATGTTTGATACAATATAGCTAATAAAATCAAGGTAGGAGATAATTTTATATGATTGATAATAATAAATTAGAAACAATATCAAATCTTTTTGAAGGAAAAGAAATAAGAAGTCTTTGGGATGCTGATAAAGAAGAATATTATTTTAGTGTAGTTGATGTAATCAGTGCATTAACTGATAGTAAAATTCCCAAAAGATATTGGTCAGATTTAAAAAGGAAGCTAACAGAAGAAGGAAGTCAACTGTACGAAAATATCGTACAGTTGAAAATGATAGCAAATGATGGAAAATTAAGAGAAACAGATACATTAGATACAAAAGGAATTTTTAGATTAATAGAATCTGTACCAAGTTCAAAAGCAGAACCTTTTAAATTATGGCTTGCTCAAATTGGAAAAGAAAGAGTAGATGAAATTTTTGATCCAGAAATTGCTATAAATAGAGCGATAGATTATTACAGAGGCAGGGGATATTCAGATCAATGGATAGAAACTAGACTAAAAGGGATTTTAGATAGAAAAAAATTAACTGATGTATGGAAAGAAAATGGTATTAAGCAAAATTATGAATATGCTATGTTAACAAATGAAATATATCAAAGTTGGTCTGGAATGAAAGCTAGTGAATATAAAAATATAAGAAAAGAGTCATTAAGAGATAATATGACTGATATCGAAGTTGCTTTAACAGATTTAGGAGAAATAGCTACAAGAGAACTAGCAAAAGAACATAAACCATATGGTTTAAAAGAAAATAGAAAAATTGCTAAAATGGGTGGACATGCTGCTAAAGTAGCAAGAGATGATATAGAAAAGAATTTGGGTAAATCAATCATTAGTAAAACCAATACATTAAATTATAAGTATTTAAGTTCTAATAAATTAAATAAAAAGAAATTATTAAAAGAACAAAATAATCAAAAATCGGAAGAAAATAGTAATATAGAGTGATAAATTAACAAAATTTGTCTTTATAATTAAAATATGCTATAATATATAAAGTAACTAATAATACCCAATCATGAAAGTTCAGATTAGGAGGAAAAACACATGTGTATGAATCGGAAGCCCGACCCCAAGTACGACAGACTCGGTCAGATGGCAGTGGCTCTTCTTACCGGCACCAAGCTGGACGAGCTCGCCAAGCGCGAGGAGATGACGCCGGATGAGCTTCGGGAGTTCATGAAGGAAGTGAATGTCGTCAACCCGCCCCTGTATCAGAAGCTGTGGCCTCACCTGAAGAAAGCCGATTAACGCAAAAAGGCGCTGGAGATTTATCTCCAGCGTCTTTCCTTATGTCTAATTATTCTTAAATTCAATAATATCAGAAACATTACAATTTAAAACGTTGCAAAATATTTTTAAATATTCAACATTTATAAGAGTTACATTACCTTTGCAGTAATTGCAAATTGTGTCATATCTAATATTAGTTATTCTTGAAAGTTTATATTTTGTTATTCCACATTTTTTTATTGCATTTTCTAAATTAAAAACAATTTCTCCATCTACTTTTAACAAGTTGTTTCCTAAGCTATTAATATCAAATTTACTCATTATTATACTCCTAACCTTATATTCTTAAGTATAAAATATCAAACATATTACGTCTTGACACTATACGTTCGAAACGGTATAATTTAGAAAAAGAAATTTTCAAAATTCTTTAAATTAGTATGTACAAAAGGAGAAAAAATAATGAAAAAAAGAAGTTTGTTAAAGGTAAGTATAATTATGCTAGCTATAGTATTTTTATTTTTTGGATTTATTTTATTTTCAAAAAAGTTTTTTAAATTTGAGATAATAGAAAATGCCAAAAGTGCAATTAGCAGATTAATAACAGATACAACAGTAGAAACAAGTGAAATGCTTGCAGATGAATTGATAGAAGTTGTAGATATTAGTAAGCCACAGACAATAGGAACAGATAATGACTTAAAAGAAGTTGAAAATTTAATTGGTAGGTATCAGTTTAATATTGCTGGATGTGGGGTTGCATTTAGTGAAAATGATGCCAAAACCAATACTGGATTTAGTCATATTCCAATATGTGCTCCATATGAGAAAAATTGTGTTTCACATGAAGGAAATTCATCGGGAGGATATTTAGATGAATCCTACAATGAAGGTGGAAAAATATATAAAGCATATTTATTAGTTGAAATGGCACCGAAGTCAAGTCATTATATATCAGAAGTAGCAAAGTCACCAATAACATTATTGTATGGTGGAAAAGATGGAAAAGAAATATTATCTGGAATAGAATCAACATGTACAAATTTTTATTATAATACTACATGCGGATATCAAGGAACAGGTTGGATAGATGTAACAGATTTTATAAAACAAAATGGATATGGTTGGTATTATGGCTGTAATATACCATATGGAGAAGATTATAATGATATGTTTTCTTCATGGAAATTGATAGTTATTGAAGAAAATACGAATATTCCAGTTAGAAAATTAGCATTTTCTATTGGTAATAAGCATGTATACAATAGTTATATTGATTTGAGTGTAGGAGGAACAGGAATTTTTACCAAAAAGGAAGGGACAGTTACAGGCCAACTTATGTATGCAGCAACAGAAGTAGATATTATGGCTAATTGCTGTAATATCACATATTCTATGGATAAGAGTAATTTTAAGAGTATAGAAACAACTAATGGTGTAAGAACAATATCAAATCCTTTGTGTATGGTGATGTCAAGAAATGGAATTCCATTGAATAACAGAGCTGAATGGCAGAATCATTATTATTATACTAAAAGAAATGTTAGCAATAAGGCAGAATTTATAAGTACAAATTTAAATAATTATCCAGAAGCTACAGGAGATGATTTTGAATTACTTGATGTAAGTGATACTAGTAATAAAAACAATATAGTATTTGAAAATTATAAATCTTCTATAACGCTTAGATTTGGGACTACATCATATTGGATATTACCAGAGTTTTTAGGAATAAATGTAGATATCGACATTCCAGAATACACTTCAGTTCAATCATCAACAGGTCATGACATATATTATGCAACAGTAAATGGAACAATAACAAATAATTCAACAGTAGCAGGACTTGGTATGCATGATGGAAAAGTAGTAGTATCAATAGATAAAGGATTAAAAATCTTATCAACAAATGCATATTTTACAACATCAAGCGGACAAAAAGTAAATCTAACAGAAAGCATGTACACTATAGATAATACGAATAATACAATCACATACATATTTGGAAAAGATAGTAACGGAAAGAACTTAAAAGGCGAGAGTTTAACATATACAGTAGAAACTCAAGCAATTGAAGCAGATAATCTTGATGGTAAAAAATATATTGCAAATAATGAAGTATATGCAAATGGAAAGTTAACAAATAATAATGTAGATACAGAGCACTATATGGATAAAGTAGTATGGGATACATCAAGTGTAACAATAGAAAATCCACCTTATGCAATTAGAGAAGAACTATTATTAACTTCAAAAGTAAATTTAAAATTAGCAGAAGGAAAAGGTGCAGTAGAATTAGATTGGATAGGTTATGACCCTAAAGATAGATATTTCGTAATTTATAGAAAAGAAGAAAATTCAGAAAACTTTGAAAAAATTGTAAATTTAGAAGATAAGTTAAGTGCAAATAATTATACAGATATTTTAGGAAATGATAAAGCAAAGCCAAATGCGCCAACAGTAAGTGTAGGAACAGGAACATCAGATATACAAATAAGCTTAGGGTCAGAAGATAATGGAACAACATATACATATTACATAGAAGCTTACGATAGCAGTACAAATGCATTAGTAGCAACATCAAATAAACAAAGTGTAAAAATTTAATAAATATTAAATGCATTCCTTTTAGTAAATAATCTAAATGGAGTGCATTTTTATTTTTTACGATATTTACTTTTAAAGTGAAATATAATACAATTACCATATAAAAATTATAAACAATTAGTTAAGAAATTGTGGAAAAGTGATAGGAGATTTTATGGAATATGTATTTACTTTTATAGAAGGAATAGCAAGTTTTATTTCTCCATGTTTGTTACCAATGATACCAATATACATTTCGTATTTTATTGGAGAAGACGAAAAGAAAACAAGCAAAGCTGTGGTAAACTCAATAGGATTTGTTTTAGGATTTTCATTAGTATTTTTAGTATTATCAATATTTGCAAGTACATTTGGAAACTTTGTAAGTGCATATATTAAATATATAAAAATTATATTTGGGGTTATTATAATTTTATTAGGACTAAATTATATGGAAATATTAAATTTAAAAATAATAAATAAATCTAAAGTTATGAATGCAAATACAAAAGATTTGAATTTTGTGAAATCAATTTTATTTGGAATTTTATTTTCAATTAGTTGGACACCATGTATAGGAACATTCTTTAAGTTCAGCATTATTATTAATTGCAAGACAGCAAGATATTTTAAAAGGAATTGTTTTAATGCTATTATATTCAATAGGACTTGGAATTCCATTTATATTATCAGTAGTTTTAATTGAAAAATTAAAAACAGCATTTAATTTTATAAAAAAACATTATAATAAAATAAAAATAATTTCAGGAATTATTTTAATAATAATGGGAATTTATATTATATTTTTCTAAATAAAGGAGTATTTTTATGAAAGATAAAATCAGAACAATAGTAATGGTGGTAATTTTAGTAGGATTGTTGCTTATATGCAATAATCTATTAAAAGATGAGGAAAAAACTACTTCAAATGAAATAGAAAATATTGCAAATAATAGCATTGTGGAGGAAGAAATTATGAGTGAAAAAATTATAAAAGGCACATCAGAAAATTTTTATGAAGAAGTTTTTGAAAGTGAAAAAACAGTATTAATAGATTTTTATGCTGATTGGTGTGCACCATGCAAACAAATTGCTCCTATAGTCAATGAAATCGCAGAAGAAAGAGAAGACGTAAAAGTTGTAAAAGTAAATATAGATGATGAGCAAGATATTGCTATAGATTTTAGAGTTATGTCTATACCAACTTTAGTTGTATTAAAAGAAGGCGAAGTAGTAAATAGAGGTGTTGGTGCAATAGAAAAAGAACAAATATTAGATATGTTAAAATAGTTGAGGAAATAGATATGCCAGAATTTTTAGAAAAAATGTTAGAAGAGCAATATGGAGAAGAATTAAAAAACAAAATACTAGAAGGATATAAATCAAAAAGAGTAGTTACATTTAGAGTAAATACTCTAAAAAGTGATGTAACTGAAATTGAAAAAACTTTAAACGAACTTAATATCGAATTTGAAAAAGTGCCATGGAGTAATGAAGCATTTATAACCAAAAATGCAAAAGAAGCAAACTTACAAGAATTAGATATTTATAAGCAAGGGAAAATTTATTTGCAAAGTTTATCTTCAATGTTGCCACCAATTATATTAGAACCAAAAGAAGGTGCAGATATATTAGATATGGCAGCAGCACCAGGCGGAAAAACAACTCAAATGTCAGCACTTTCAAATAATAAATCACATATTACAGCATGTGAAATGAATAATATTAGAATAGAAAAATTGAAATATAACATAGAAAAGCAAGGAGCTTCATGTGTGTATGTTATGCAAAAAGATTCAAGACAAATAGATGACTTTTTCTCATTTGATCAAATTCTTTTAGACGCACCATGTAGTGGAAGTGGAACATTAAGTTTTGAAGATAAAAATATAGATAAATATTTCACACAAAAATTAATCGAGAAATCATCAAAAGCACAACTTGCACTATTAAGAAAAGCAATAAAAATTCTAAAAAAAGGACAAGAAATGGTATATTCAACATGTTCAATCCTTTCAAAAGAAAATGAAGAAATAGTTGCAAAAGTAATGCAAGAAAACAAATTAGAAATAGTACCAATAAACTTTAAAGGAATAGAAAACTTACCAAAGCTCCCAACAAAAATCCCAGGCACATTAGTAGTAATGCCAAACGAATTATATGAAGGATTTTTTATTTCTAAGCTAAAAAAATTATAAAATAAAGATAATAAACAAATATATTTGAAATGAAGCACCGCATGTAATGCAACGAATTAGAAATTCTTAATTTATAAAAAGAGGGATGTTCACGTTGCCTAGCGTATATGGGCAAGAAGTGAAAGAGGCTCGATTTATAAATTTAGAATTTCTATGAAATTGCAGCGACGAGGAGCTGCAATGAAAAATATATTTTTTTATTATCTTATTAATATTATAGTTTAGAAATACTTACCTTGATACAAATCGTTGTTATGCATATATTTATTTATCCCATTAAGAATCCACTTCTTATGCGCATTCCACTCTGGTGCCACCAGCAAATCCTTAGGTGCATCACCAGAAATTTTATGAATAACAATTCTAGGTGAAATATGAGTCAAAATATAAGCACAACATTCCAAATAATAATCCAAAGTAATAGGAGTATAAATTCCAGCCTTATACATATCAGCCAAAACTGTATTTTCAATAACATAAGTAGAATGAATTTTCAAACCTTGAATATTATGTTTGTTTATAAAATCAACAGTATTTTTTATATCTTCAAAATTTCATTTGGAAGTCCAACCATTATATGTGTTACAATTTCAATATTATATTTATTTAAAAGCTTCACAGCATCAGTAAAAGTATTGACTTGAATAACCTCTATTAATCAATAGTCCAGTTTTGTCATTAGATGTTTGAAGACCAAGTTCAACCCAAACATGAACTTTGTTTTTATATGAAGCAATCAATTTGCAAATATCTTCATTTATACAATCAGGACGAGTTGCAATAGCCAAAGCAACAATTCTATCATCTATAAGAGCACTATCATATTTTGATTTTAAATTTTCCAAACTATCATAAGTATTTGTGAAATTTTGAAAATATGCAATGAACTTATTAGCACGCTGGGCTTTATAACTTTTAAAATAATTTTCAATTTGTGATTTAATTGAATCTAAAGAACAAATATGTTCTCCAGAACCTTTGCTACTGCAAAAAATACAACCGCCAGAACTTACAGTGCCATCTCTATTAGGGCATGTAAATCCACCATCAATACAGATTTTTAAAGTTCTTTCTCCAAACTTATTTTTCAAATATTTATTTAATCTATTATATCTATCTATTTCCATAAAAGTATTATAGCAAAAAAATATGAAAATGTAAAAAAATCTTAATATATTTGTAATAGAAATATAGACTAATTAAAATTATAATAAAATAAGTAGAATAGGTTTCTGCTGTAAAAGAAAAAATAAAGATTGGAGATAATTATGAGCATTAAATTAAGACCATATCAACAAGAAGCAATAGAGACAATGTTTGGAAGTGAAGATGGTAGTAAAGAGGGTCTATATGATAAATATAGATATGCTGCTGTTTTCTTACCAACTGGTGGTGGAAAATCATTTGTTGGAATGGAAACAATGGATAAAATAATGACACGTGAAGATAGTGGAGATGTTATTTCTAATACACCAATGCTATATTTAAGTCCAAATGAAGGAATTATTTATCAATATCAATTACACATGGCAGAACATCTAATATTTGAACATCATTTAGAAAATATGGATGAAGTCACAAGAGAAAACATAGCAGATAGAGTAGAAGAAGTATTGCAAAGATTTTCAAGTTCTACTTCTGTAAATAGAGAAGAAGTTGAAGATTATATAGATAAACATCCAGATATGGATACAGAAACATTACTTAGAAAAGCTTTAAAAAGTCAACTTGGAAAACAACCAGTAAGAGCAGTTGATGCGGGTGTAAAAAAGGCATTTCCAAATTTACAGTTTAAATGCTATCAATCTATGCGTTCAAAATCTGTAAAAACTGATAAAGTAGAAGAAAATTTAGAATCAAATGATGCATTAAGAACTTTTTATGTTGAAGATATACCTGCAGATTTCGTTATTTTTGACGAAGCCCATAGAGGTGGAGCAAAAGAATGGAAAACAAGAATAGATAAATTAGTTGCATCACATAAAAGTACTAAATTTTTAACAATAACAGCTACACCAGAAAGAGATGGAGACGATCAATCTATAATGGATAGCATTGCTTCAAAAACTGGATATAGTACAGAGGATAGAAGAGAAAAAAAGTATGTCGCAAAAGATTATAAATTAATACAAGCAATGGAAGATGGAAAAGTTGTTACACCAGATGTTGTTTATTTTCCATGCACACTAGACCAAACAAAAGAATATAGAGAAGTAAGAAAAGCTTTTGAAGAAGCTAGAGAAAAAAGTAGAAAAAATCCTAGAAGTCAAAGTGCATCAGATACATTACAAGTTTATAGAGAAATACTAGATAGAATGCATAAATTAATGGGTAGACCAGATAACATGTCTGATGCTGAATGGGAAACTAAAAAGCAAGAAATGATTGCAGAAACAATAAGAGAAAGTGGACTAAATGAACATGGAAAATATATTTCATTTATTCCTAAAACACCATCTACAACAGAAACTATAGATTTAGCTCAAAGAGCAAGAGCACATGTTGGAAGTTATGAAGATAGAATAAAAGGATATTTAGGACAAGCACTAGGAATAGGTGCAAGTGAAGTTTATGCAAAAGGATACCATAGCTCTGCTTACACTGCAAAAGAAAATCAAGATACACTTCAAGAATTTGTTGGATTTGAAACAGATAGTGGACCTGCAAAAGTAATTATAACATGTCAAAAATTAAATGAAGGAGTCCATGTAGATAGTACAGAAGGACTATTCATGTTTGAAGAAATAACAAGCGAAAATAGAAAAACAATTAAGGATGACCCTAAAATTCGTTTCTTACAACAAATAGGAAGATGTATTACATCAATAGATGAAACACATCCAGAAAGAACTGTTGTGCCAAAAATATTTGATTTTGGACACAATTTTATGAGACAAAGTGAATTATTACTTACAGATGCTGGAGAACAATATTTTACAGTACCAAAACAAGAGAGAGATTTTTATAAATTATATAAAATATTCAAAGAAAAACCAGTAAGAGTTGGATATAGAAGTCCAGAAGGCATGGGGTTTGATGAAGCTAGAAAAAAAGGTAAGGAAGTTTTAATCTTTAATTTTAAAGATAAACATACAATCGATTTTCCAGGAAAAGAAGAGCCAGAGCCAGTAAAAAGAGAAATATCAAAAGCAACAACAAGAAAAAATATGCAAACACCAGAGGGAGAACTAAAAATATTAGATGTAAGCAGATTGGAAATTAAAAAAAGGTATTCGAATTTAACTGAAATTCTAGAGGTTTTGAGCCAAAACGGAATAAATACAAGCACATTAGATGAAACTGCTACATTGTCAACAGAGTTTTTACAAGCAAATGGACTAAAAGGAACGGAATTATCTAAAGTTTTGAATGAGTTATTTGAAGCTAATAGAAATGTAGTACGAGATATGGATAAAACTCCATATCCTATTGGTCAAGAAATGAAATTATTTAGAAATGCATTTTTTGGAATTAGCTCAGGTAGAGCAATACCGAAAGATATTTTTGGAAAAGAAAATGTTGATATACCAAGGCTTGTTAGAATGGGTATCTTGCATGTAGATTTAACTAATATACCAGAAGAATTAAAAGATAGGATAGATAGTAGAGGTTTTATTATACCAAATGAAAAAATGGCAGAAGAATTTTTTGGAATAAATATTCAATCAGGAACAAGATATTTTGAAGGCAGAGATGAATTTGGATGTGATGAAACAGGATACGATATTTATGGATATGATAAATATGGATTCAATAAAGATGGAATTCATAAAATAACAGGAACAAAGTATGATGAAAGATTTTTCTTTAAATCTGTAGAAAAAGACCCTAAAACAGGAGAAGAAATTACAGTATGGAAAAATATACAAACAAATACAAGTGTTGATAGATTAGGATATAATCATGATGGAATAAATCCAGATACAGGTTTTGATAGAGGAAGAATTGAAAATGGAGTTAGAGTTCATTATTGGCATAAACCAAACCCAGATGGAACATTTTCAAGAAGAGGCTCAAAACGTGATGAAAATAAAATTAACTTCTATGGATTTGATGGTAAAAGTAGAATAGGTATGCCTTCTATGGGACCAGTAAGAGGAAGTATAGGGGCCAAAGTAGATTTTTATAATTTTGATAATACAAGAAGAAGTCATCAAACAGGTGAATATAGAGATTTAAATGGAAGAGATATCGAAAGATTTGATGAAAGAGGATTCAATGAAGTAGGAATTCATAGAGATACATCTTATGAATATGGACTAGATGCTAGAAATGCTGAAGGAAAATTACATCCAGATGTTAAATTATGTCAAGATATTGTAAAATTACTATTAACTAAAAAAATGACACCTGAGCAAGTATGTAGCGAACTAAAACTTCCACAAGCTACAATTGCAGATAGCTTAGAAAGAGCATTAACAGTATATGGTATGTCTCCAGAATTAAAAGATGATATGCTTTCTAGCCAAGTTACTCAAAATAAATCAGCAATAGAAACACTTGCAAAATTAAGTCCAGCTATGCATAAACAATTTGTTGAAAGAACAAGATATAAAGTTGCTGTAGTACGCGAACTTGAAGCTAGAAAAGCACAATATAGAGCACAAGGCGAAAAAGGTGAGAAGAAATTACAAGAATTAACAGCAAAAATAAACCAAATAAAAGCATCAACTATTGTAAAACGTCAAACAGAAGATGAATTAGAATTATAAATTTTAGGAGAGTAAAATGGTAGATAAAGATAAAAGTTTAAAAGTTAAATCAGATTCTATTTTTGAAAAAATACGTGATTGTATTAGAAATTTATTTAGAAGTAATAGTTCTTTAGATTCTGAGGAAGAATTAACTTTAAAAGAAAATATAGATACAAAAATAGAAAGTATTGATAATATAGAACCAGTACAGGAAATTCAAAAAGAAACTGCCAAAACAGAATTTTTTAAATTATATCAAGATGTAAAATCTGGAAAAGTAGATATAGATAGTTTAGATGCTTTTGATGTTGTAAGAGTAAACCTTATGCTTACTCAAGAAATAGATATTCAAACAAATAATGTACATAAAGAGCTTGAACATGTTCAAGAAACAAATGAAAAAATAGCTAGCATAAAAAGAGAAAATTTAATTGCATAATATTTTAAAGAAAATCTAGTAATTGTTGCTAGATTTTCTTTATTTTATAGGAAAAATGTAGTATAATTCTACATGAAAATTAATAAGGTTTAGGAAAAAAGCAATGAATTATAGAATTACAAATGGTTCTGTGTCTTATGGTGCAGAAACAATTTTGGAAGAAATCAATTTTAATGTAAAAGGAAAAGAAAAAGTTGCAATAGTAGGTAGAAACGGAAGTGGTAAATCTACTTTATTAAAAGCGCTTATAAATAATGAAATGCTTTCAGAAGGTGTTGGAACAGATAAATTTAGTGTTTATAAAGAAAGAGTAAAAGAAATCGGATATCTTAAACAAATAGATTTTGAAGATGATAATATAACAATGATTGATGAAATCTTAAAAGTTTATCAAGAAATAATTGATTTAGAGAAAAAAATAGAAAACTTAGTTATAAAAATGCAATAAGATTCTTCAGAAGAGATTGCAAAAGAATATTCAAAAGCTCATGATAGATATGAACTTTTAGATGGTTATACATATAAAAAAGAATATGAAACTGCAATAAATAAATTTGGATTTTCAAATGAAGATAAATATAAAAAAATAAGTGAATTTTCAGGAGGACAAAGAACTAAAATTGCTTTTATAAAATTACTTTTAAGTAAACCAGATTTATTGCTTTTAGATGAACCAACAAACCATTTAGATATAACAACAATAGAATGGCTTGAAAGTTATTTAAAAAGTTATCCTAAAGCAGTTATTATAGTTTCTCATGATAGAATGTTTTTAAATAAAATAGTAGATAAAATTTATGAAATAGAATATGGTTCAATTACAGAATATTCTGGAAATTATGAATTTTTTGAAAAACAAAAAAGAATAAATTATGAAAGACAATTAAAAGATTTTGAATTTCAACAAAAAGAAATAAAAAGATTACAAGCAATAGCAGATAGATTTAGATACAAACCAACAAAAGCAAAAATGGCATTGTCTAAATTAAAACAAATTGAAAGAATGGTTAAAGTTGAAGAACCAAATAAATATGATTTAAAAACTTTTAAAACTAATTTTGAAATTAAACAAGAAAGTGGAAATAATGTTTTAGCAGTAGAAGATTTGCAAATAGGATATGATACACCGTTGTCAAGTTGTTCATTTAATTTATATAAAGGTCAAAAGCTTGGAATAATTGGAAGTAATGGAATCGGAAAATCAACATTACTAAAAACATTAGTAGGAAATATAAAACCAATAAGTGGAAATTATGAATTTGGACATAATGTACAAATAGGATATTTTGATCAGCAAATGCTTGGATTAGAGTATAGAAAAAACAGTATTTGACGATTTTTATGATGAATTTCCAGAACTTACAGTTACAGAAGTTAGAAATTCATTAGCTGCATTTATGTTTTCAGGAGAAGATGTTTTTAAAGAAGTAAAAATGCTTTCTGGTGGTGAAAAAGTTAGATTATCACTTAGTAAGATTTTGAAAAAAGGTCCAAATCTTTTAATACTTGACGAACCAACAAACCATATGGATATTATAGGAAAAGAAAGCTTAGAAAATATGCTTGAAAACTATAGAGGAACATTTAATATTTGTTTCTCATGATAGATTTTTTGTAAATAAAATTGCAGATTCAATTTTAAGTTTTGAAAATGGGACTGCAAAATTTTATCCTTATGGATATGAATATTATTTAGAAAAAAGAGTTGAAGATGTTAAAGTTCAAGTAAAAGAAGAAAAACAAGAGAAAGCAAAGAAACAAGTTTATATAAATCCACAAAAAGAAATAGAAAAGTTAGAAAGAAAAATTCAAAAACTAGAGGAACAAATATCACAAAAAGAAGAAGAGATTTCTAATTTTCAAAATGAACTTACAAAAGAAGAAATTTATTCAGACTATGTAAAAGTTGGAGAAATAAATGAAAAAATAGATACTCTAAAAAAAGAAGTTGAAGATAGCTTAAATACTTGGGAAGAATATCAAGAAAATGTAGAAAAGATAAAAAGTGAAATGTAGATATTGTGTGAAAAATATTGATTTTTGTCAAGTTTTGTTATATATTATCGACATGTATAAATATTAGTCTTACTTGCATTCTTAGTTTGTTTAAGATTGCGAGTAAAGCAAAGAAAAGGGGAAATTTAAAATGGAAAAAACTTATATTTTTGGACATAAAAATCCAGATACAGATTCAATTACATCAAGTTTAGTAATGACAGATTTTGAAAAGAAAAATGGGAAATACAAATGCTGTTGCTTGTAGATTAGGAAATGTAAATAAAGAAACAGAATATGTTTTAAATTATTTAGGAATTGAAGCACCAGAATTAATAGAAAATGTAGAAGATGGAGCAAATGTTATTTTAGTAGATCATAACAGTCCAAAAGAATCTATAGATAATTTAGATAAAGTAAAATATTAAAAGTTGTAGACCATCATAAAATAGCATTAGAAACATCATATCCATTATTTTATAGAGCAGAAGCAGTTGGATGTACAGAAACAATTATGTACAAACTATATAAAGAAAATGGATTAGAAATAGATAAAAAAATTGCTACATTAATGGTATCAGCAATTATTTCAGATACATTATTATTAAAGTCACCTACAACAACAGATGATGATAGAAAAGCTGTTAAAGAATTAGCTGAAATCGCAGGAATAAACCCAGAAGTTTATGGATTAGAAATGTTAAAAGCAGGAACAGACTTAAGTTCATTTAGTATAGATGAAATTTTACATTTAGATGCAAAAAAAATAGACTTTAAAGAAGTAAAATCTATAGTAAATCAAGTAAATACAGCTGATATTTCAGAAGTTATGACATTAAAAGCAGATTTAGAGTCTAGAATGAACGAAATAATTAATGAAGAAAACTTAGATTTATTTATGCTTTTAATCACAGATATAGTAAATAGTAATTCACAAGTAATTGCTTTAGGAAAATCAGCATCACTTGTTGAAAAAGCTTATGGAGTAAAATTAGAAAATAATACAGCATTATTAGAAGGTGTTGTTTCTCGTAAAAAACAAGTTGTACCAGTTATGACAGAAAATGCTTAAGAAAAATAGATGATCAATTTATATTAAGGAGTTGATATTTTGAATCTAAGAGAAAATGATGGAAGTATAAAAGTTATAGCTGTTGTAGCAATAATTGTTTTAGTATTTGTTATAGGGATTGTTGCTACAATTTTAAATAGGATGTCAAGACCAGTACCAACAATAAAAGAAGAACCGTATGAATATTTTATGCTATACGATTTAGAAGAAAAAGTTGGAGTTGTAAATAAAAAAGGTGAAGAAATTATAAAATCAGAATATACTCAAATTTATATTCCAAATCAAGCTAAAGATGTATTTATATGTTTTAAAGATGATGAAAATTATGCTATTTTAAATAGTAAAGGAAAAGATATTTTTACAGAATATAAATCTGTATCATCAATAGTAATTTCAGATTCTACATTAGAAATGGAAAAAAACGTATTAAGTTATGAAGATGATGGAAAATATGGACTAGTTAATTTTGAAGGAAAAAGATTAACTGGTGCTATTTATGATTCTGTTTCAAGCTTGCCAAATAAACCAGGTTGTATATTAGTAAAAAAAGATGGATTATATGGAGTTCTAGATTCACAAGGAAAAAAATTATAGATACAAAATATAATTCAATAAAAGGTGATGAATATTACTTCTGAAAAAAATGGATATTTAAAAACAGGATATATAATTTCTGAAAAAACAAATACAGGAATTATATATGGATATATAGACTATAATGGAAAAACATTAATAGCACCAAATATGAATCAATTACTAGAAATTTAGAATATGAAGATGATGATATTTATTTAACATTTATGGAAAATGGTAAAAAAGGTGTTATAAAGAACAAAAAAGTTATAATAAAACCAAATATCAATCTATTGTCTTTTATAATGGATCAAACATTTTTGTTGTAAATAGAAATGGAAAATATGGTTTCTTTGATAAAACTGGTGAAGAAATTCTAAAAACAGATTATACAAGTTATTCTATTGCTGGAAATTATATTTCAGTAAAAAAAGATGATAGCATGATGTTATATGATATTCATGGAAATTTAGTAAATACAAATAATTATAAAAGTATTGTAGAAACAGGAAATCCTTCATATTTTATTGCTCAAGATGAAATAGATATTATAGTATTATAAGTAAAGATATACAAATAGAAAATAATTATACAAATATTACTTATGCATTTGATAATTTCTTTGTATATACAACAGAAGAAGGAAAATCAGGAATTTTAGATGTTTATGCAGGTATTGAAGTTGAAGCTCAATATGATTACATAATAGTTCTTGAAGATGTAAATGCGTTAGAAGCAAGAGTTGGAAATAAAGTTGATATATTCTCTAAAAAGATAGAAAAAGTAGTATCAATGGAAGATGCTATTGTTCAAAAAGTAGATGACGAATATGTTTCTATTTATTCAGATTCAGAAATCTTTTATATAAACAAGGTTGGAGAACTAGTAAGCAATACAGAAGTCTTTAAAGATGCAAAACTTTATACATATAAAGCACAGATGATGGAAAATGGGGATTTGCAGATAATACAGGAAAAGTAATTGTAGATTGCAAATATGATAGAGTAACAGAACTAAATGAATATGGATTTGCAGGTATTTGTCAAGACGGTAAATGGGGAGTAATAGATGAAGAATGGAAAAGTTATTGTTGTTCCTACTTATGAGATAGAAACATATTATGCACCAACATTTTTAGGAAAATATCAATATGAAGTTTTAGATAATGCACATTGTATAGAATTAGAAGAAAAATAAAAATAAGGACTTAGCTATGAGCTAAGTCTTTTGTTTTGCTTGAAAATATTGGAAAAATAAGTTATACTAAAAAATAGAATAAATAAAATGAGGAAATGATTTATGAAAGTTATAGTAGTTGGTGGAGGTCCAGCAGGAATGTTGGCAGCAATTTCTTCAGCACAAAATGGAAATAATGTAATTATATTAGAAAGAAATAAGATTTTAGGAAAAAAGATTTTAGTTACAGGAAAAGGAAGATGTAATGTAACTAGTTCTATTGATATAAGTGATTTTATAAAAAATATTCCTGGAAATGGAAAATTTTTATATAGTAGTTTTCAAAATTTTACTAACCAAGATATAGTAAATTTATTAGAAAAAATGGAGTAAAATTAAAAGAAGAACGTGGAAATAGATATTTTCCAGTATCAGATAGAGCAGAAGATGTAAGAGCTTGCTTAGAAAAAGAAGTTAGAAAATATAAAAATATTCAAGTAAAAACAAATTCTAGAGTTTCTAAAATATTAGTAGAAAATGAAGAAGTAGCTGGTGTACAACTAGAAACTGGTGAAACAATATTAGGAAGTAAAGTAATAATTGCAACAGGAGGAAATAGTTATACTGGAACAGGTTCTACTGGTGATGGTTATAAAATGGCAAAAGAAGTTGGACATACAATAGAAAAAATAAGAGGATCCTTAGTTCCACTAACTTCAAAAAATCAATAATGCAAACAAATGCAAGGATTATCTTTAAAAAATGTAAAAATAGAAATTAAAGATATAGAAAAAAATAAAAAGATATATGATGATTTTGGAGAAATGCTATTTACGCATTTTGGAGTTAGTGGACCTACAATATTAAGTGGTTCAGCACATCTTTTAAGATATAAAGATATTGATAGATTACTAAAAGAAGAAAAAATAAATTAAGTAATAGATTTAAAACCAGCATTATCTGAAGAAGAATTAGATAAAAGAATTATAAGAGATTTTGAAGAATTTAAAAATAAAGAATTTAAAAATAGCTTAGATAAATTATTACCAAAGAAAATGATTGATGTAATTATAAATTTAAGTCAAATAAGTCCATATAAAAAAGTTAATGAAATAACAAAAGAAGAAAGATATAAAATTAGTAAAACTTTTAAAAAACTTTGAAATAATTATAGATGGATTTAGACCTGTTGAAGAGGCAATAGTAACTGCAGGAGGAATTTCCACAAAAGAAATAAATCCTAAAACAATGGAATCAAAATTATAAAAGGATTATACTTTGCAGGAGAAGTTATAGATGTAGATGCATATACAGGAGGATTCAATTTGCAAATAGCATATTCTACTGGCTATACAGCAGGATTAAACTAAAGGAGAAAAGAATGTTTAAAACAATAGATAAAAATGTGTCAAGTGAAATTGTTGAAAAGAAATCTAAATTTATTGCTAATATATATTATGTAGAAACTGTAGAAGAAGCAGAGGAAAAAATAAAAGAAGTAAAAAAAAGTATTTTGATGCAAGACACAATTGTTATGCATTTAGTATATATACAAAAGAAGGTATAATAAATAGATTTAGTGATGATGGCGAACCATCAGGAACGGCAGGGGCTCCAATGCTTAATATACTAAATTCAAAAGGCTTGACAAATATATTAGTAGTTGTTACTAGATATTTTGGAGGAATTCTTTTAGGTACAGGAGGATTAGTTAGAGCATATACAGGAGCAATCAAGAAGCGTTAAATCAAATTGCAGAAATAGAAAAAGACATAGGATTAGAAACATAAATTGAAGTATCATATTCAGATTTTGAAAAATTTAAATATTATTTAAAACAAAATGAAATAACTTTAATAAAGTCAGAATATGCTGAAAATATAGTTTCATTTGTAGAAATTACAAATGAGCAATTAGAAAAAATACAAAAAAGTATAAATGATTTTAATTTTAAAATCATTAAATATAAATGTAATAGGAGAAAAATATATAACATTTTAAGTATTATTCGACATTTTTCGACACTTTACGCATTAGATTATTATGGTGAGCTATAGATTTCCATATACTAGAAATTCTATAGCTTTTATTTTTTTACTATAGAAAAATGAAATTTATGAGCTTTTCAATTTGTCAAATTTTGTCGAATATGGAAACACGAAAAGCTTGAAAAATAAGGAAAAATTGTTGCATTAGGATTTGTTTAATAATATAATTCGACTTGTAAATATTTACAGAATTTTTTTAGGAGGTATTATTTTGAAAGAAAAAATCAAAATACTTATTGCAGATGACAATATAGATTTTGTTTCTACAGTAGTTACATATTTAAGTGCACAAGAAGATGTAGAAATTGTAGGAACAGCAAAAGATGGATTAGAGGCATATAATAAAATTATAGAAGCTAAGCCAACAGTTGTTTTATTAGATGTTATAATGCCACATTTAGATGGATTAGGTGTATTGGAAAAATTAATTTCAACTAATTCAAAATTACCTATATGTATAATGCTTTCTGCAGTAGGACAAGATAATGTAACATCTAAAGCTATAAATTTAGGTGCTGAATATTATATTTTGAAACCTTTTAAAATGGATGTATTAATAAAAAGAATAAGAGAACTTGTAAATAGAACAGAAACAAAAGTACAAAATATTATAAACTATAGTGAGAGTAAATCAAACTATGTTGATATAAATAATCAAGCTACAAAAGAGGAAATTCTAGAAATAAAAGTTACCAATATCATCCATGAAGTTGGAGTTCCAGCTCATATAAAAGGTTATCAATATTTAAGAGATGGAATTATAATGGTTGTAAATAATATAGAAGTTATTAATCAAATAACAAAACAATTATATCCAGATTTGGCTAAAAAATATAAAACAACTCCATCAAGAGTTGAAAGAGCAATAAGACATGCAATTGAAGTTGCATGGAACAGAGGACAAATTGAAACAGTAGAAAGTATATTTGGTTATACAGTAAACTCAAACAAAGGAAAACCAACAAATTCAGAATTTATTGCAATGATTGCAGATAAATTAAGATTAGATTTGAAAAGTGCATAGAATTTATTTAAGAGAAACAGACCTACAAATCTGTTTCTTTTTTGTCTATTGATTTAAATAAATTACAATGGTATAATCGATTTGAAAATTAAAATTTTAGGAGGTAAGTTTATGGCAGTTCATAATGAAGCAAAAGTAGGAGAAATTGCAAAAACAGTTTTAATGCCTGGAGATCCAATGAGAGCAAAATATATTGCAGAAACTTTTTTAGAGGATTATAAATTAGTAAATCAAGTAAGAGGAATGTATGCTTTTACTGGTAAATATAAAGGAAAAGAATTAACAGTTATGGCATCTGGAATGGGAATGCCAAGTATAGGAATATATTGTTATGAATTATATAAATTTTATGGAGTAGAAAATATTATAAGAATTGGTTCATGTGGTGGTCATGTAGACTAATTTAAGATTATTAGATGTTGTATTAGTAGATGGAAGTTATACAGAAGGAAATTTTGCAAGAAATATGACAGAAAAGAATGTCATTTTATAAATGCATCTAGTTATTTAAATGAAATAATAGAAAATACAGCAAAAGAGATTAATCAAGAATATGTAAAAGGAAATATGGCATGTACAGAATGTTTTGATCCATATTTAGATGATCCAATGTCATTTACAAATAGAATTCCAAAAGAATATAATGCTATGGGATCAGAAATGGAGAGTTTTGCCTTTTCTATACAGCAAAACATTTAGGAAAAAATGCAGCATGTTTTTAACTGTATCAGATTCATTATGCTTTAAAGAAGAATTAACATCAGAGCAAAGACAATTATCAATGAATAATATGATAAAACTTGCTTTAGAAAGTGCAATAAAAATCTAGGAGGCAGTATATGCAATCTTTAAGAGAATTATATAAAGTAGGAAATGGTCCATCAAGTTCACATACTATGGGCCCTAAAAAAGCTGTTGAACTTTTTAAAAATACATATAAAGATGCAACTAAATTTAAAGTAATGTTATATGGTTCTTTAGCATTAACAGGAAAAGGACATTTAACAGATTATATAATAGAAAAACTTTAGAAGGATATGAAGAATGAAATTATATTTGATGAAAATATGAAATGTGATGTTCATCCAAATACATTTGATATATTTGCATACAAAAATGAAGAACTGCTAGATAAGTGGAGAGTATATTCAGTAGGTGGTGGTACTTTTAAAGTAGAAGGAAAAGAAAGTATAACTGTTCCCAATATATATAAAGAAAAGAATTGGCTTGAAGTAATGTCTTATTGTAAAGAAAAAAATATAGACTTATATGATTATGTATGTGAAGTTGAAGGTAATAGTATAAAAGACTTTTTATATGAAATATGGAATACTATGCAATATACTATAAAAGAAGGATTAAGTAAAACAGGACTTGTACCAGGAAGATTAAAACTTCAAAGAAGAGCTAAAAGATATATATGAAAATAAATTAGATAATGAAACATGATTCTTTAAGAAGAACAAGATTACTTAGTAGTTATGCATATGCAACAAGTGAAGAAAATTCTTGTGGAGGAACAATAGTTACAGCTCCAACTTGTGGTGCATCAGGAGTATTACCAGCAGTATTATATTATATGAAGAATGAATATAATATTGAAGATGAGAAAATTGTAAAAGCATTGGCAGTTAGCGGAGTAATTGGAAATATTATAAAAACAAATGCATCTATAAGTGGAGCAGAATGTGGATGTCAAGCAGAAATAGGAACAGCTTGTTCAATGGCAGCAGCTGCATGTAGTTATTTATTAGGCTTAGATATAGAAAGAATAGAAAATTCTGCTGAAACAGCAATGGAACATCATTTAGGATTAACATGTGATCCAATATATGGATATGTGCAAATTCCATGTATAGAAAGAAATGCTGTTGCAGCAATGAGAGCAGTAGATTCAAGTATGCTATCAATGATGCTTGAACAACATACAAAAGTATCATTAGATATGGTAATTGAAACAATGTATGAAACAGGAAAAGATTTACAAAGTCATTATAGAGAAACTAGTGAAGGTGGTCTTGCTAAAAAATATTGTAGAAATAAATTCTATAATAAAGAAATGAAAGAAGAATAAACTAATGGGTGTACAATTAAATGTTGTACACCTTTCCTATTTAAATGCATAGTATAAATAAGAAAATATTGCATAAAATATTTATACAAACAAGTTACAAATAGGACAAATAGAATTCATATTTATAGGATAAATATATAGTACACAAAAAAATTAAAATTTTTTTAAAAAACATGTTGACAATGTAAAAAAACGGTGCTAAAATAGACAACGTTGTGTGACACGATTACACATCAAAAATGATTAAAAAAGCACATTAAAAATTACTTCAAAATTTTTTAAAAAACTTTAAAAAATATGTTGACAAGTAAATATAAAAGTGTTAAAATAATCAACAGTTCGTTAAAAAAGTTAGCGAAAAAGTACATTGAATTTAACATTAAAATTTAGCTCAAAAATTTTTAAAAAATATTTTAAAAAAGTGTTGACAACTAAATATAAAAGTGTTAAAATAATGACTGTTCACAGGAAATGTGAACAAGAAAAAAGTACATTGAAAAGTAAACAATAAATATCCTTTAAGAGAAACCAAGCGGTAGTTATAACTACCAAAAATTATAATTTTTATAAATCGAGCTATTAAGCTCAAACTCAATTAGATTTATATTTATAAAATATAGATACCATTAACAAGAGAGTTTGATCCTGGCTCAGGATAAACGCTGGCGGCGCACATAAGACATGCAAGTCGAACGGACTTAACTCATTCTTTTAGTTTGAGAGCGGTTAGTGGCGGACTGGTGAGTAACACGTAAG